>Ga0210057_1001993_pt1 | contig 30070 bp, 27 predicted proteins | sample CryGeyCG2114_010_2_FD_183968 | JGI IMG/M metagenome (GOLD analysis project Ga0210057, IMG submission 183968) | Groundwater microbial communities from aquifer - Crystal Geyser CG10_big_fil_rev_8/21/14_0.10 (SPAdes) (version 2) | ecosystem: Environmental > Aquatic > Deep subsurface > Groundwater ...
GTTTGATGACGTTGTCGTGCTTGGTATTGGTGGATCTTCGCTTGGGACGCTGTGTCTTCGTGATGCGCTGACACATCTCTATGGAAAGAAAGACAAAAAACAACCACGGCTCCATGTGGTAGATAATATTGATCCCATCATGATACAGGAGCTCGGCGATGTGATTGCGCTCAAGAAAACACTTTGTATTGTTATTTCAAAATCTGGAACGACACCAGAAACGATGAGTCAGTATTTTTACTATAGACAACAATTTGAAAAAGAGAAATTAGATATCAAAAAACATATTGTGTTTATTACCGATGCAGAGCGTGGTGTTTTACGTGAGGTTGCATGGGAAGAAGGGATTCGTGCATTTCATATTCCACACAATGTCGGTGGACGTTTTTCTGTCTTGACTCCTGTTGGGTTACTTCCTGCTGCATTGATTGGTATAGATATTGTTGCACTGTTATCAGGTGCAAAAGAAATGAGAGATACATTTCTTTCTCCGGTGTTTACCAAAAATCTTCCATTTCAACTTGCCGTGACGCAGCATTATCTCGATACAAAACGCGGAAAAGTAATACACGTTATGATGCCGTACGCACAAAAATTATATCGTTTTGCAGACTGGTATCGACAACTGTTGGCAGAAAGTATTGGAAAGAAAAAAAATAGAAAAGGAAAAACTGTGTATACTGGGATTACGCCCGTCAATGCGCTTGGTGTGACGGATCAACATTCACAAAGTCAGCTGTATAATGAAGGACCAAATGATAAACTCATTATGTTCATTGCCGTCAGCCAACTGGCAAAACAGATCCGCATTCCTCACCTTCATCCAAAAAAAGAAGCCGTTGCTTACATGAAAGGGACGTCATTTAATGAACTCATCGATATAGAAAGACTGGCTACTGCGATGGCATTCACAAAAAACAAACGACCAAATTTGACAATTACGATTCCAAAGATCGATGAAGAATATGTGGGACAGCTCTTTATGTTGTTTGAAAGTGCAACCGCATTTCTTGGAGAACTTTATGGGATTGATGCATTCAATCAGCCAGGGGTAGAGTTGTCAAAAAAAATTACCAAAGAAATGTTAGCAAAAAAATAGCTATGTATAATTTTTCAGAAGAACGTCCATGGGGAGGCTTTGAAAATTTGCTTGAAGCTGAAACATATAAAGTAAAACGTCTTGTTGTAAAGCCTGGTCAACGACTCAGTTATCAGCTCCATCACAAACGGCAAGAACATTGGTTCATCGTGTCTGGAACAGGGATTGCTATCATTGATGATGAAGAAAAAAAGATTAAACCCGGAGATTCTATCGATGTCGCGATTGAACAAAAACATCGTATTGCAAATACGGGAGACGAAGATCTGATATTTATAGAGGTGCAGGTCGGTACTTATTTTGGAGAAGATGATATCGAACGATTGAGTGATGATTATCAAAGAACATAAAGAGTTTTTCGAAATTTTGCATAGCCTGTCACTATGAAACAACGCCTGTCAGATATTGGACTCATCGGTCTTGGGCCTATGGGACAAGCACTTGCTCGCAATATGGAGAGCAGAGGGTTTGGTGTGTCCGTGTACAATCGTACATACGCAACAACCAAAACGTTTTTGAAAGAATACGAAGGAAATTTTTTAGGATTTGAACAGGCAAGTGCCTTTGTCCGTTCTCTCAAACGTCCACGAAAGATCATGCTCATGATCAAAGATGGAAAGCCAGTTGATTTGGTGATCAATGGACTTCTCTCACATTTGGATAAAGGCGATATTCTTATCGATGGAGGCAATTCATTTTATCGTGACACTGCACGTCGTCTCGATATGCTCAGACAAAAGGGCATTCTGTATATAGGTACTGGCGTGTCCGGTGGTGAAGAGGGAGCGCTCAATGGTCCAAGTCTCATGCCCAGTGGAAGTAACAAAGCATACCAATCAACCAAAAAAATATTTGAAAAAATTGCTGCGAAAGATTTCAAAGGGAATCCCTGTGTCACGTATATTGGTGATGGTGGTGCGGGGCATTATGTAAAGATGGTGCATAATGGTATTGAATACGGCATCATGCAACTCATGGCAGAAACATATCAGACCCTGCATACGGTGTTTGATATGACAGCTCCCGAAATTGGCGAGGTATTTCGTCGATTCGATAAAGGAAAACTTTCTTCATTTTTGATGGAGATCGCCGTTCCTGTTTTGAAAAAAGATTGTAAACCTGGTGATGAACATTGTCTCATTTACCACATTCTTGACAAGGCAAGTAATAAAGGAACAGGGAAGTGGGCGTCGATTGATGCGCTGGATCGCGGTGTTGCCATTCCGACAATTGCTGAAGCTGTGTTTGCTCGATTTGTGTCGACAGAAAAAAGAGAACGAGAAAAGCTTGAAAACATATACAAGACTCGGTATTCAATCACAAAGGTTTCAAAAACACGTTTTATTCGTACACTCGAAGATGCACTGTATGCCGCGATATTTTCAGTTTTTGCGCAGGGCTATGATCTGATTCAAAAGGCTTCTGAAGAAGAACACTGGGATATTGATATGGCAGAAGTTTCCCGTGTCTGGGAAGGCGGTTGTATTATTAGAGCAAAATTATTGAACGTGCTTCATGTCGCATACACGGCACACAAAGATAACACAACGCATGTGTTTGCGGTCCCCACAGTAGCTGCCATCATGAAAAAACACGTACCGCAACTTAGATCGCTCGTGTCATGTACTGTTGAAACTGGTATTCCAAATCCTGCGTTTGCCTCAGCACTGTCGTATTTTGAATCCATGATAGAAGACAGACTTCCTGCCAATTTTATTCAGGGACTCAGAGATTATTTTGGGGTGCATACATATGAGCGTATTGATCAGCCGGGAACGTTTCACACCGATTGGGAAGATACTGTTGAATAAGAGACTCTGCTTCTTCTGATGAGATATGCTCTAAAAAACAAGAGACCCACCGACGCGATAGACCAGTGGGCCTCTTTGCGTTGGTGGGTTGGGCGTGGAAGATGCTACACGACGGTGATGCCGTGGTCATCGTCCACGAAGGGGTTGATGATTTGGATCTCCCCCTTCTTCTTGCCGGTTGATCCGAGCGTGAAGACGGCCATGAAGCCCGGATGGATGGGCCAGTTGGCATCTTCTGCCAGTCCCTGCACGATGCTGAGGATCCGATCGATCACAGGCGGGGGCATGATGATGAACTTGGTCATCCCATCGAGGAGCTGCACGATCTCAGTCCACGCGTCGTTGGGGTGTCCCAGGTTGGGGACTTCTCCTCCCTGAGAGTAGTCCATGTACATGGAGAAGGCATCCCACATGCTGGACGTGGTGGTGATGCAGTCGGGGTGCAGGGCCGAGACGATGGTCTCCGGCTGGATGTTTCCACCTCTCAGCTTGTTCATGATGGTGTTCGGAGCGCCGTAAGGATCGATGATGTCCTGATCGAACGGTGCGAGAACGACGAACGTGGTTGTGATTCTCACTGTTGTCCCTCCATAGTACGCAGCGACGTGCTCCGTTTTCTGATGAAACTTGTAGCATACTGATAAGAGAAATGTCAAGAGTATGTAGTGAAAATAAACAAAGTTTGGTATACTTCTCAATACATTCATTTTCTTTTTGTGGCGCAACAACAGACACACAATACACCGTCATTTGTTCTCACCATTTTTGGTGCGTCTGGTGATTTGGCACGTCTAAAATTATTCCCAGCGCTCTACGAATTGGTCGAACATCAGAGAATGCCAAAAGATTTTTGGATTGTTGGGTATGCGCGTACGAAGATGACAAAAAAAGAATTTCATACCTTTGTCAAAACAAGTATTCATGAAAAATACGGGAAGGATACCAAAAAGAAAACAGTCGAGGCCCTGCTTTCACACATTCAATATTTTCCTGGAAAATATAATGAACTTGTTGATTTTGAAAAGTACCACGCTTTTTTGGAAATGCTCACCAAGAAAAAACAATATATTCATCTTACGTATTTTTCTGTTCCTCCTGTCGCGTTTGAATCGATTATTCGTTCTCTTGCCTTATCTCGTGCATCAAAACGAGAGGATATTCGATTGATTATAGAAAAACCATTTGGGACGAGTTCTCATTCTGCAACAGCATTGTTTCATTTTGTATCTCAATATTTTCATGAAGATCAATTATATTTATTGGATCATTATCTCGGAAAAAATGTTGTGCGAAGTGTCTTGAATTTACGTCATAGCAATCGTGTGCTTTCCCACATGATGCAGGGAGCAGAAATTGCCAATATTCAAATTACCAAATTTGAAACCATTGGTGTCAAAGAGCGTGGTGGGTATTTTGATGCGGTAGGTATTTTGAAAGATATGGTGCAGTCTCATTTGTTGCAACTTTTAGCACTCGTGACAATGGATATCCCCGTATCAAAAACAGCAACGAGTTTGCAACGAGAACGATTGTCTGTTCTCTCGGCGATCAAATGTCCGTCGGATGAAAAGAATGTTGTATTGGGTCAATACAAAGGATATACAAAAGAACATGGTGTTGCACCCCACTCAAAAAGTGAAACATTTACCGCGCTTCGTCTTTTTTTAAATAGAGAAGATTGGTTTAATGTCCCCATTTATATTAGAACAGGGAAGGCACTTCATGAATCGCATTCCTATATTGTTATTGAACTAGAAAAATTTGATTTTCAAGATGCCGATGAAGCCCCCAATAGACTGATTTTTGATCTTGCCCCAAACGAATGTGTCACCGTGACATTACTGAATAAACAAGATGATATCAATGAATATCAACAATTGATGACGTCAGATTCTATTGCGTGTGATATGGATGGATGCCTGTCAGAACACGCAACGTTGCTTCTTGATGTTCTTCACAAACGGCAGATGCATTTTGTCAGTTTTGCAGAAGTGCTTGCTGCATGGGATGTTATCGATGATATCGCACATACGGTTGCACAACAGAAGATCCGTCTTGAATCATATGACCAAGGAAAAATGGGACCAAAGTCACAGCATGGACTTGTCGATATTGATGGCTATACATGGTATGACGTCCATACACAGTCATAAGTGACATAAAACCATATGATATTTCAAACCTTTGATACAGTACAGGACTTCGTCGGAGAGAGTGTCAGGCTCATGCTCGATATCTGCAACGGAGAGGAATATCGATATCTTGCGCTTGCTGGTGGCAAAACTCCTGTCCCTGTGTATCGTCAGTTTGGAAAAGAAATTCAGGACCCCTCCATAATATTTTTGTACCAAGTCGATGAACGGTATGTGCCACTGTATCATGTAGATGCAAATGCCTGTATGATATACAAACAGTTGGTCAAGGAACATGAGGGAGCATGGGCAGATGTTTATTTTTTTGATACAAACCAACCCATACGAGGATCACTGCTCGAATATCGACATGCACTCGCGCGAGTTCCTGACATGCGTTTTGATCTTATGATATTGGGTGTTGGTACTGATGGACATATTGCGTCGCTTTTCCCATATTCCTCACAACTTCACGATATGGATCATACTGTCATGCATACGACTACCGCACATCATTTTGTACACAATCGTTTGACGCTTGGACCGCAGGTTATTTTGCAGGCGAAGAAGATTCTGGTACTCTTACAAGGTGAAGAAAAACAGCCTGTGTATGTAGAACTGCAAGCACCAACGAAACGAAGTGATGCGTTCCCTGCACATCTCGTACAGTCACATCCGGATGTGACTGTACATTATGTAATATAGTCATCCTATGAATTTTGTCTACGGTATGTTCGGTGTTGCGCTTGGTGCGTTGATTGTTATGAAATCAGAATGGATTGTTCAAAATTTCGGTTCCTATGGGTGGGCAGATGAACACCTAGGGGCAAGTGGTGGTTCACGATTGTTTTACAAACTTGTCGGTCTTGCCATTATTCTTTTTTCATTATTATCCATGGCGGGATTGATGGATAATATTTTGCTCGGTATTTTTGGAAAATTGTTTGTCGGTTTTGCCCAATAATAATGCCCTATCGTTGTATATCCCTATGTATCACTCAGGCAATCAGATGGTAGATCCACATATTTTGTTTGAAAAAGCACACATCCAGCCAGGGATGCATGTGGCAGATTTTGGTTGCGGGCAAACGGGACATATTGTGTTTCCTTGTGCAATGGCGGTGGGTGGTCGTGGTATTATGTATGCGGTAGATATTCTCAAAGATGTTTTGGCCCAAATCGAAGAACGTGCAAAAAGTAACCGTTTGTTGAATATCCATAGTGTCTGGTCGGATATAGAAAAACTTGGACATACTGCAATTCCACAAAAAAGTTTGGATGTAGGTTTTTTGGTCAATACACTCGTCCATGCTACAGATAGGATGGCTGTGCTCAACGAAGTAAATCGTTTGCTCAAAGACAAAGCTCGATTGGTCGTTGTTGATTGGATGAAAAAAGGATTGGTATTTGGCCCAAAGGATGAGCAATTTATCAATTTTCAAGATATCGAAGGATGGGGCAAGCGACATGGCTTTGTAGTGCAGGAGGTGTTTGATGTGGGAAGATTTCATCGTGGAATGGTGTTGTATAAACATGAATAAAATTTACCTATCTAAGGAGGGGAATATGTCAAAAACAAAAAAACAAGATATTGGTGATTGGGGAGAACACGTCGCAACGCAATTTTTGGAAGAACATGGATACGAAATTATCGATCGAAATTTTGAAGTACGAGAGGGTGAAATAGATATCATTGCGTGGCATGAAAAGCCGTATTTTGGAAAGACCCTTTGTTTTGTAGAAGTAAAAACACGTAGTGGTGAAGAAGGCAGTGCTGAGAGAGCAACTGGCGTAGAAAAGATTGGACGGATGAAGCAAGCTGCAATCGCATATTGTCTTCGGCATACGATTAATCGAGAAGATACTGCGATTCAGTTTGAACAGGTGAGTATCTACGGCTCTCCCAAAGGATTGAAGGATATTCGACAGTATGAGATACCGTTGTAGTATGTATGCTGTCCACTTGACAAAACTCCATATATGTGCTATTATGTGTACATGATAGTAGCTTATAAAAGCTGCTTTTTTTATACCTCAGCGATGTAATGCCAATTCCTCGAATGAGAGCTAAAATAAGGCTTAACCTAGCAAAAATCTTTACTTTTATTCACGTTATATAACGTTATTGTCTATGTCATCTGAAATTGTTAAAGCAATCCAATTCCTCTCTGACGAAAAAGGCCTCGAATATGAGGAAGTCCTTGATGCGCTCGAAATAGCGCTTGCTGCAGCATACCGAAAAGATTTTGGGACCAAAATTGGTAACTATCAAGTAAAGTTTGACGCCGAGACAGGAGACATGGATATTTGGGACGAAAAGATCGTTGTTGAAGATATTGATGAAGACGTTCTTGAAAAAGCACAAGAAGAAATGACGGAGCTTCGAGAAAAAGCTCGTGAAGAACATCGAGAATTGAGTGAAGAAGAAGTCGCTCATTTGTCACAGTTCAATCCTAAAACAGATATCATGCTCAAGGAAGCGCTCGAACATGAAAAGAAAGCAAAGATAGGAGATGTTCTCAAGATAGAGCAAACTGTCCCTGGTGACTTTGGTCGCATGGCAGCGATGACGGCAAAGCAAGTCATCATCCAAAAAATTCGTGAAGCAGAACGAGATAATGTATTTGAAGATTTTAAAGAACAAGTTGGACAGATCGTCCAAGGAACCGTACATAAACGTGATCGAGGCGGTAATATTCTTGTTGATCTTGGAAAGATTACTGGGTTTCTTCGTCCAGAAGAACAAGTTCGAAGAGAACAATATCGCCCAGGTATTCGATTGCCCTTTTATATTATCTCCATAGATATGTCGCCACGAGGGCCTCAGATTGAACTTTCTCGTAAGAGTACGAAGATGGTACAATCTGTTTTTGAGCAAGAGATTCCTGAAATTGATGAAGGATCTGTTGAAATCAAAGGCATCGCGCGTGATCCTGGTAGTCGGAGCAAGGTAGCTGTCTTTACCACTGATGATTCTATTGATCCTATCGGTGCGTGTATTGGGCAGCGTGGAAGTCGTATTACGACGATCATCGATGAATTGGGTGGTGAAAAGATTGATGTTATCATGTGGAGCGATGATCCTGTTGATTTTATCAAGCAAGCATTGTCACCTGCAAAAGTAGGACACGTAGAGCTCAACGAGCAAACCAAAGAAGCAGTTGTATCTGTTGGTGAAGATCAATTTTCACTTGCTATTGGGCGTGGCGGACAGAACGTTCGTCTTGCTGCTGAATTGACTGGTTGGAAAATTACCGTGGCAGAAGAAGGAAATGCTGATACGGTAGTGAGTAGTGAAGATGATGAAGAAATTATTAAAGAAAAATTGGAATCTGAAAAAGAAGAAAAAGAAGATGAACCAAGCTTCGAAGATGAGAAGGCCGTGGAAGAAAAAGAAGAAGCAGCAGAGGAGTCTGATACAACGGAAGATGTGGAAGAAGAACCAACTAAAGAACAGGAAGAAGTGTAAAAACGTATTGATAGTAAAAAGGCTCTTGTATGCGAGAGCCTTTTTTAATAATCAGATTCTTCGAGTGGTATATGTGCATCAATGATAGCTGTAATAACTTTTGCGAGGAGTACTGCCGCAACGACGGTTATAAGAATAATGCCCCACATCGCCAAGGAAAGAGGAACGACTTGGAAGAAGAGCGAGAGCGGTGTATATATAATAATAATTTGTAATATAACTGGGATCGTAATTGCCCAATTGACATATGGATTTGAAAAAATCGGCATATGTTCATCAAATCGAATTGAGGCAATTCGTACGAAGTGTGAGAATACAAGCCATGTAAATGAAACTGTCTGCGCGAGTTCTAGATTATTTGTTGTACGATATATCACAAAGAAGAGACCAAACATAATAATTACTTTTTTCAATCCAATAAAGATGGTCAGTAATGTAATTTTTTTGTTAATCAGTTTTTCATGTTTACCTGTTGGTTTCTTTTTCATAATATCTTTGTGGGAGGGATCTGACCCGAGTGCCATGGCCGGTGCGATATCCGTGACAAAATTTACCCAGAGTAATTGGATCGCAAGAAATGGAGTGACACCAAACATCGAGCCCAAAAAAACAACAAAGACTTCAGCAATATTTGCTGTTAATAAATAATTGATAATTTTTCGTACATTGGAAAAGATTGTTCGTCCTTCTTTTATCCCAGCAAGAATAGAAAAAAGATTATCATCGAGGAGAATAAGATCTGCTGCTTCTTTTGCAATATCTGTACCTTTTTTCCCCATAGCAATACCGACTTCTGCTTTTTTGAGAGCGGGGACATCATTGACACCATCTCCTGTAATAGCGACGCGTCTTCCTGTTTCTTGCAATGCCTCTACAATTTTTAGTTTGAACTCTGGTGACATTCGTGCAAACACATTGCAGGTATTTACCTTTTCTTGTAATGCTGTGGGCGAAAGATTTTTGAGTTCCTCCCATGTTACCGCTTCAATGTGTTGAAATCCACATTCTTTTGCAATGGCAGTCGCGGTATAGACATTGTCACCAGTAATCATTTTTACCTCTATCCCTGCGTTATACATTGCCTTGATTGTTTTTTGGACACCTTCTTTTGGTGCATCATAGATTCCCACAAATCCAATAAATGTATGGTGATCTTGTTCCTTTGCTTTCTTTGCATTATGGCTCGTTGGTGCGTAGGAGAATGCAATACTACGGAGTGCATTATCAGAACATTGTTTGAGTGCTGCCAAAATGGTTGTTCTGTCTTTTTTTGATATTTTTTTTATTTTCCCGTGTTCAATTATCGTATCACATTCTTCCAGAATAATTTCCGGTGCTCCTTTTCTGAAGTTTATATATTTTCCGTCTATGGTATTGAGCGAACTTGCATATTTTCTTTCCGATGAAAACGGTGCGAACGAAATGGTATCGTGTGCAGCTTTTACTTTTCGTATATCTACACCGAGTGTTTGAAAAAATTGTATAAGAGCAATGTCTTCTGCCTCGCCATGAAGACCTTTGACAGTGTCTTTTGCTTCGTTGACGAGGAGTGCACAATTGGTAAACATGGTATATGAAAGTGGAGAAAGTTCGTCGACAGACGTGTGCTCTTGCATTTCAAAAAACAGTTTTTTGACAGTCATCATATTTTCTGTGAGTGTTCCTGTTTTATCAGTGCACAAAACATCAACACTCCCGAGTGTTTCGAGAAGAGATTTCGTTTTTACGAGGACATGTTTTTTTGCGAGACGAAGGGAGCCTATTGCAAGAGAGAATGTCACAATGGCTGGCAATCCTTCTGGAATAGAACCAATTACCAGCGCAGAGCCGATCATAAAGATGGAAATCCAGTCATTTCCCTTTACAAAGAAAATGCCCAATACTATCAAAATAAGAGCAATGGCAACATAGGTAATTTTTTTGCTTGCACTGTCCACTTCATCAACAAAGGGAGATGGTGCATCGGTTCCTTCAAAGGATTGCGCAATCGTGCCAATCTCTGTTTGTTTTCCTGTCCCAATGACAACGCATGTTGCTGATCCATTTACTACATACGTATTCATGTAGACCATGTTTTTTCGTTCTGCCAGTGGCAACGTTTTTTTGAGTGTACGTATATCTTTAAAGACGTGTGTACTTTCTCCTGTCAACATCGATTCATTAATTTTCAATTCATTGCTTGCTACGAGTCTGCAATCCGCAGGAATTTTGTCTCCTTCTTCAAGAAAAATAATATCGCCAGGAACCAATTCCTCTGCATTCACTGTGTATCTCACGCCGTGTCGCATTACGATAGCTTCATTTTTGAGCACTGATTTCAAGAGTTGTGCTGTTTTTTCTGATTTGTAATCTTGATATGCTCCAATGAAGACGTTTAGTACCACGATAATGGTGATAATAGTGCCATCAATAATTTGTTCATTAAGATGAAAATAGAATCCAGAGAAAAATGCAAATGCAGCGATAAAAATCAACAGCCATGCGAGGTAGTTATTAAATTGGTGAAGGACAAGTTTCAAAAAAGAGACATCTTTTTCAATATGAATGACATTTTTACCTATGGAAAGTTGTCGTTTTGTTACCTCTGTTTCTGGCAGTCCATTCTCATTTGTACTGAGATATGTATACAGTTGTGGTATTGTTTTTTGATATGAATCCATATGAACATTGTACCATTTTTGTGTGTATTTGCGTACATGATGCCCCTGGTATTGCCACATGTCGGTGCTTCCGCTATACTCTGACCACGTATGTAATATAATATCTATATGACAGGATTTTTTACGACTATTTTGTATCAACCAATTTTCAACCTTTTCGTAGGGTTATATGACCTTATTCCAGATATTGGCATTATTATTTTTATTATAACGATTCTCATAAAATTGGCTTTGCATCCACTCACGACAAAGTCCATAAAGGCACAAAAAGAATTGCAAGAATTGCAACCAAAATTGGAAGCCTTGAAAAAAGAACACAAAGGAGATCAGCAACGTATTGCAAAGGAAACCATGCAATTGTATACCGAACATAAGGTAAATCCACTCGGCTCTTGTCTTCCTATGTTGATTCAATTGCCAGTCTTTTTTGCATTATACTATGTATTGAGAGGATTGTTTGGAGAAATTAGATTTGAGCTTTTGTACTCATTTGTGCCACGACCTGATACGATCAGTTCTATTTCGCTTGGTATCTTTGATCTCTCACAACGAAGTATCGTCCTCGCTGTGCTTGCTGCCGGAACGCAATATTTCCAAGCACGTATGATGCAATCGCGCCGTCCGCCAAAGGAAGCCGGAGAGGGTGGTAAAGACGAAAGTATGGCAAGTATGATGAATACACAGATGTTGTACTTTTTGCCGGTTATGACATTGCTTATCGGTATGTCATTTCCTGGCGGTCTTACATTGTATTGGTTTCTTTCGACGCTCTTTATGCTGTTACAACAGATGTGGATTTTTCGAAAGCATGATACCCCATCAAGTGGCACTGGCGTGATCGAAGGAGAAGTAATTGGATAGACTGTTTCATACGGAGACTGTGTTTTTTGTAGATATGCGTATTTCGTATAAACAATTGAAAAAATTGTCAGTAGAAACCACATTAGGCATTGTCCTTGGAAGTGTTGATGACATTGTGTTGGATATTGATGCCCAGCATATTGTCCAATATGAAGTTCGACATTCTCTTCTTTCTTCCAAACTATACACGATTTCTAGAGAACAAGTGGTATCAATTACCAAAGAAAAAATGGTTGTCGAGGATGCTGTTGTCCCCAATGCAGAACAAGAACGTGGGTTGAATCAGCTATGGAAAGACTCGAGATTGACCAGTCAAAAATCGTTGCAGGAAAAATATGGAGAATAAATAAATATTTTTGATTTTTGCAAACATACACAACTTTTGTGAATACCGAAAAAAAATCAAAAAAAAGGATAAAACTGAACAATACACCAGCTCAGGACGGGGTATTTTCCGATCCTCCACATACACACGTTTCGGATGCTGTGCATGCTACTGAACATGCCATAGGAAGTACTATCCGTGCTGTTGGAAAGGGAGTAAAGGTCGCAGAACATGATGCTGTTATTGTTGAAAAAAAGGCAAAAAAGTTTTGGTACATGTTGGGGCCTGGATTGACGACCGGTGCATCTGATGATGACCCGTCTGGTATTGCAACCTATTCTCAAACTGGGGCACAATATAGTTTTTCATTGATTTGGCTTGCTCTGTTCACGTTTCCTCTTATGGCAACGGTTCAGGAAATGTGTGCAAGAATTGGGATGGTGACGGGGCAAGGGCTTGCTGCAAATATACGGCAACATTACTCAAAAAAAGCTATTTACATTGCAACATTTTTGTTGCTAGTCGCAAACATCTTTAATATTGGAGCTGATTTTGGGGCAATGGCAAAAGCACTTCAGTTGTTGTTTCCACTTGCACCATTTGGGTTGACGGTCATATTTTTTGGTCTTGGTGGGCTACTCATGCAAGTCTTCATGAGTTATGCGAGATATGCAAAATATCTCAAATATCTTGCATTGGTATTATTGTCTTATGTTATTACTGCGTTTTATGTACAGATAGATTGGTCACAACTTTTGTCTCACACAGTGATTCCTCATTTTGATTTTACCAAAAATCAGATTTTGTTAGTGTGTGGTATTTTAGGGACGACGATTTCTCCGTATCTTTTTTTCTGGCAGACATCGCAAGAAATAGAAGAAAAGAAATTGATCAGGGGAATGGCATTTGAAAAAAAACATCGAAACGATATGAAAGAGATGTCTGCGCAGGATTTTTCAGCATCACGTGAAGCATACGAAACCGTATTGCCTGCATCCACACCAAAACAAATACAACGCATGAGAGTGGATGTATGGTCTGGTATGTTTATTTCAAATGTCGCCATGTTTTTTATTATTGCCGTTTGTTCCGCTACATTATTTTCTAATGGCATTACAACTATTGAAACAGCTGCTGATGCGGCTGGGGCCCTCCGTCCGTTTGCTGGGGAGTTTGCATATTTGTTGTTTACGGTTGGTATTATAGGTGTGGGGCTTCTTGCTGTCCCGGTCCTCGCTGGTTCTGCTGCCTACGCAGTATCGGAAAGTTTTGGATGGAAATTTGGATTGAATAGAAAATTGAAAGAAGCAAGAGCGTTTTATGGAGTGATTGGGTTGTCTGTCATTGTTGGTATCGGATTCAATTTTATTGGGCTTCATCCGATGAAAGCATTGATTTATTCAGCAGTATTGAATGGTCTTGTAGCACCGGTGATATTATATTTTATTGTCCGATTGAGTTCTCGAAAAGATGTGATGGGAAAACACAAAAATAAAAAAGGAACGACGGTTGTTGGATGGATAACAGTTAGCTTTATGAGTGTGACGGCACTGGCAACTATCTATACACTATTTTCATAAGGGTATTTGTTGGTTTGTGTATATTAAAAACAATCCTGTAGTGAGGATTGTTTTTTACTTTGTTTTGGAAGGCAGCGCGCGAGCTGGGTGCTCGCGCGCTGCCGGGCAGTCAGGACTTCTCGCTGGGATGCTCGCCGGGGAGCCAGACGAGGAAGACCGTGAACGGCTGACCGATCCCGTCGAACTCGACCTCCCCGAGGATCTCCTTCTGCGTGAGGTCGATCCTCTTGTCGTGCTCGTCGGTGACCTCGTAGTACGCCACTCCACCGAAGCGTCGGCGACGGATCTGGACGTGGGAGATCTCTTTGCCGTAGAGCCCCACTCTCTCGTCGTACGTCATCTTGCATTTCTCGAACGTGGGCGTCTTGCCAGTGAGTCGTGCCCACCAGCCAAGGTTCCCCAAGTCTCCCTCCTTGACAGGGCGAAGCGCAGAGTGCGAGTCTCCATACTTCTTCCAGAACCAACTCATGACGGTCGCCATAGCCATCCTCCTGTGCGGGCGGTTGTTCTTATTACATAGAAAAACAGAGAAACAGAGTTCTGTCAATGTTTCTTTCGTTTTTTGGATATGGATGATAGACTGGACCTATATGGACCCAATTCAAAAAGCCATTCTCGAAACGCTTGCATATTTTGATGTTTTTCAGATGCCGCTCACATCAGAAGAGGTACATGCTTTATTGTGGAAAGAAAAGGCGACTCTGAGTGAGGTACAGCAGGGGATAGCGGCATTACTTGAAATGAAAAAAATTGAAGAACGAGAAGGTTTTTATGTTCTCAGCGGGAGATCTTACATTGTAGACCGCCGTCAGATGGCAATTCCACTGATTGATACAAAATTGAAGATTGCTACGAAAGCGGCGAGGCGAATACGATGGATTCCTTTTTTTGATGCACTTTTTGTGTGCAATACTGTTGCGTCAGCGTCTGCAACAGACGATAGTGATATCGATGTATTTATTGTGCTACGAAAAGGGAGATTATGGATTTCACGACTTCTTATTACATTGACGTTGTCGCTATTTCGTATGCGTCGACACAAAGCACATGTGGCAAACAAAATTTGTCTCAGTTTTTATGTAACAGATGCACATTTGAATCTATCTGATGTGACGATCGATGAACCAGATATATATATGATGTATTGGATAGCGCAATTGATTCCTATCTATGATCCAAAACAAATTCGGGAGAAGATGTTGAAAGAAAATAAATGGGTCAACCCATATCTTCCGCAAGGATTGCGATCGTATCGTATGCATCCTGAGTTTCGAGTAGAGGATGGTGTCATATCAAAACGTGTACGAAAAATATTTGAGACAATGTGGAGGAGTGGGTATGGTGATCTGATAGAAAAACAAGCGAAACAGATACAAGAAAAAAAAATGGCAATGAATTTTTCGAGCGTGAAAGATGAAAAAGATTCACGGGTTGTGATAGATGATACCATGCTCAAGTTTCACGAAAATGATCGACGAGCGTATTATAGAGATGAGTGGAGGAAAAGGGTTCAACATATATCGACACAGCGATAGCACATGGATTTCAAGGATTACCATGATCTATACAGATTTGTATATTCAAAAATCTTGGTTTATCTTGGTAATCCGGGTCATCTGTGTTCCATATGAATAATATGAATGTAGAAAAAATTCTTCGACACACAACATATTTTTTTCTCTTCCTCCTTCCGTGGCAGACTGTTTTGATATTGCAGGAGCGATTTTTGGAAGGTGCAAAGTGGGAATATGGAACGATTGGATTTTTTGCCACGGAGATACTTGGATGGGTGTTGGTACTGTTGTTTATGATGTGGTACATAAAAAAATTTCAAAATTCAAAATTCAAAATTCAAAATTTTCGTTGGAGCAAAGATCGTCTTTTTGTCTTGAGTATATTTTTATTTACTAGTTACGGAGTACTGATGGCTTTCTTTGCAGGGGATAGTGATGTGGCTTTTCAACATGCGCAGTGGGTGATGCTGGGAAGCTTGTTGTTTTTATTGTTTTTCATCGGTCCTATCAAAGCAAAATCTGCTCTCTGGGCATTGGTTCTGGGAAGTATTCCTGTGAGTCTGCTTGGTATATGGCAATTTTTGATGCAGTCTACCGTTGCTTCTACGTTGTTGGGACTGAGTCAACATATTGTGTACGAGAGCGGTACGTCTATTATCCAAAGTTCTGAGATCGGTCGGTGGTTTCGGGCGTACGGAAGTTTTTCACATCCAAATGTTTTTGGTGGGTACTTGGTATGTGCGATGGTGAGTACGTTGCTTCTTTCTTTGTCCGTACAAAGGTGGAAGCGTGTTGGATTGCAAAGTATTGTTGTTCTACAAAGTGCGGCGTTGTTTTTTACGTTTAGTCGCAGTGCTTGGATTGCAGTTGGAATTGTTCTATTGTTCTATTGTTCTATTGTTGTTCGACATGCGACGTTTGGTCGAGGGTTGAAATTGGGTTGGAGAACTCGCGAGGTGCCCCCTCTTGCTCTCCCCCTTGCTAAGGGGGAGAAACGTGCTTCGTTGATCACATTCTGTGTCTCGGTTGTTTCTGTCTTCGTTATATTTTCTTTCGTATACTCACCATTGTTGCAGACAAGATTTGCTGTGTCTTCATCGAATGAAGTTGCATCTATTACCGAACGAGTTTCGGGATATAGCGAAGCGTTTCACATTTTTCAAAACAATTGGTTGATCGGCGTTGGGGGAGGAAATTATACGTATGCCTTGATGCAGGCTATGCCTGGACATGACGTATGGTGGTATCAGCCGGTACATAATGTGGGAGTATTGTTTATCGTTGAATATGGAGTGTTTGGCATGGTATTGTTAGTTTTGGTTATTTTGAATTTTATTAGAAATTTGAAATTAGATATTAGAAATTTGTGGGGATACATAGCTATTCTTATTTCATTGCTCTTACTAGATCACTACCTTTGGTCATCCTTCGTTGGTGTTATACTCCTGTTTGTGTTTACCGCACTCTATTTTCGGTATATCAGAGATACCGTTTCTCCACACGTTGTCCCCACATAATCCACGATTTTTTTGATGAAAAAGTTTGAAATGGCTGAAATAAGCCACTTTTTTATAATTGACAGCATCTTCAAATGGGCGTAAGGTACGTTGGCTAGGAAAAACCCACGGTCGGGGTCCAGCATGGCACATTCGCTATCTGAAGTCGTGTTTCTGACAGGCATCACGACTTCTCTGTATAGTCGGCGTACCAAGCTCCCCCGATTGTGGGCTTTTCTTTTTTCTAGAGATATACAGCCCTTGACAAGCTCATACAATTTTGTACAATAGGGATACATTATCACTCTGTGAAGTGGAGTGATAATATTATATATATAATATTTTGTACTATGATGATCAAACCACTCTCAGACCACATCTTGGTCAAACCTGTACAAGCAGAAGAAGTCACCGCGTCTGGCATCGTGCTTCCAGACACTATTGATAAAGAAAAAAAAGCAGAAGGCGAAGTCATCGCTATAGGTCCGGGCAAATTATTGAAGAATGGAAATCGTGCACAGATGGAAGTCTCTGTTGGCGATGTTATCCTGTACAAAAAGTGGGGAGGAGATGATGTTGAAATTTCCGGTGAAGAACACAAGATCATTTCTTCGGACGATGTTCTTGCTGTTGTTACGAGATAGTGTTTATTGTTAATTGTTTATTGATATATGGCAAAACAAATTATTTTTCAAGATGATGCACGTGAAGCCTTGATGAGAGGTGTCGACGCGCTCGCAAATACTGTCAAAGTAACACTTGGTCCAAAAGGACGCAATGTTGTGCTTGACCGAGGATATGGGTCACCACTTATTACGAAAGATGGTGTAACTGTTGCAAAAGAAATTGAACTCGAAGACAAAAATGAAAACATCGGTGTGTCACTCGTGAAAGAAGTCGCGAGTCGCACAAACGATGTGGTGGGCGATGGAACGACAACAGCTACCGTGCTTGCACAAGCGATCATCCGAGAAGGAATGAAGAACGTTGCTGCTGGTGCAAACCCAGTCGCCCTCAATCGTGGGCTCCACAAAGCAACGGAAGCTATCGTTACTTATCTCAAAGATCATATTGCAAAACCTGTGGAAGCTGATGAGATCGGCAATGTGGCAGCAATTTCTGCGAATGATAAAGAAATAGGAACAAAAATTGCACAAGCAATGACTGAGGTTGGCAAAGACGGTGTCATCACTGTCGAAGAATCTCATACCTTTGGTATGGAGATCGAGACAGTGAAAGGTATGCGTTTTGATAAAGGATATATTTCTGCATACATGGTCACGAATAGTGAACGCATGGAAGCTGAATATGAGGAACCATATATTCTCATCACAGATAAAAAAGTGTCTTCTGTCGAAGATATTCTTCCCATTTTGGAAAAGATATTAGCAACTGGACGAAAAGAATTGGTTGTGATCGCAGAAGATGTGGATGGACAAGCACTTACCACACTCGTACTCAATAAACTTCGTGGGACATTCAATGTCCTCGCAGTAAAAGCGCCTGGATTTGGTGATCGACGAAAAGAAATGTTGCAAGACATTGCCGTGCTTACCGGAGGAAAAGTGATTACCGAAGACATCGGTCTCAAACTCGAGAGTGTGACTCTCGAAGATCTTGGTCGTGCACGAAAAGTGGTTGCGACAAAAGAATACACAACCGTTGTTGAAGGAAAGGGAGAACAAAGTGCTGTGTCCGAACGTGTTGCGCAAATCAAAAAAAGTATTGATCTCTCTGATTCTGAATTTGACAAAGAAAAACTTCAGGAACGTCTTGCAAAACTTGCTGGTGGTGTGGCAGTGATCCGAGTAGGAGCTGCAACGGAAACAGAAATGAAAGAAGTAAAGCATCGTATCGAAGACGCTATTGGTGCGACAAAGGCAGCTGTTGAAGAAGGTGTTGTCCCTGGTGGTGGCGTTGCGTTGATTCGCGCGATAGTTGCGCTGGATGATATTGGGAATACACTGAGTGATGAAGAATTGCTTGCTGTAAATATCCTCCGTCGAGCACTCGAAGAACCACTTCGCACGATTGCAAAAAATGCTGGATTTGAAGGAGCTGTCGTTGTGGATGAAGTAAAGAAAAATTCTGGAAATTTTGGATTCAATGCTGCAAGTGGTGAATACGAAGATCTTGTGGTGGCGGGTATTATCGATCCTGCAAAGGTTACGCGAACAGCCCTTGAAAATGCAGTATCTATTGCAGGTATGCTGTTGACAACAGAAGCCATCGTGACCGACCTTCCATCAAAAGAAGAACCACAGATGCCAATGGGTGGCATGGGTGGAGGCATGGGAATGATGTAGTGAATCACAACGGTTCATAGATACAAAAATAAAACAAAAAATCACTCTTGATGAGTGATTTTTTGTTGTGTACGTATTGACATGACATGTTTTTTGTGATTACCTTTTGTCATACCTGCACTGGCGTCACTGTCAGTGCCGAACAAGAAGAGGGAGTGTGAGACTATGGCACATCCAGTCACAGGGTTGATTCGGGAGGCCAAGGAAGCCTTCCCCGAGAACCGGGCCATCCGTGGTCTGCACGAGCAACCAAGGGAACTGGCAGAGCTCACTGCCGCGCTTCACCGCGAGGTGGAGAGGTACAGCTTCAAGGCCGGCGCCGTCCTCCAGGCGACGAGCATCGAGCAGCTTCACCCTCAGGCGGAGCGGCTGCAGGTCGCCGAGAACCTGCACCAGCGCGCGGTGGACCTGAAGCGGCGTTGAGCTTCGGCTCGCGCGTTCACTCGAGCAAGAAACGACCGGCGGCTCCCAGCGAGTCGCCGGTCGTTCCACCATTTTTACCATAATCGCATACGGCGGTTTTTATTTTTTTGATTGAATATCATCCCTTTGTCTGCTACTATAGCTACTATGAAATTCAACGTCCTCACCATTTTTCCAGATATGATCGACTCGTATGCGAATGTGAGCATTCTTGGTCGTGGACAGAAAGCGGGCGCTATTGATATTCACAGTATTAATATTAGAAATTTTGCTGAGGATAAACATAGTACCGTGGATAATCCACCCTATGGTGGGGGAGCAGGCATGGTCATGAAACCTGAGCCAATTTATAAAGCACTCAAATCTATTGATGCGATTCCATTTTCAAAAGATGACGGACTTACAAAAGTAAAGAAAATTTTTTCTGGTAAACTTGCACAAAAAAAAAGAACGGTAGTCCTGTCTCCACGTGGAAGACAATTTGATCAGCGCATCGCAGAACAGTGGGCAACGCTCGATGAATTGACTCTTGTTTGTGGGCGATACGAGGGGATTGACCAGCGAGTGATCGATCACATGATCGATGAAGAAATTTCTGTTGGGCCATACGTGCTTGCTGGAGGAGAATTGGGAGCACTTGCGATAGTGGAAGCAGTGTCAAGATTGATCCCTGGTGTCCTTGGCAATATTGAATCGCTTACTGATGAAACACACAATGAAGATATGACGGCTGAGTATCCGCAGTATACCAAACCATCTGATTTTCGTGGGTGGAAAGTGCCGGATATTTTATTGAGCGGGGATCACAAAAAAATAGATGACTGGAGAAAATCTCAATAATTTTTTTAAGGACGTGCTTCTTTGGGCGTATGCGAACACTTGTTATTATCCCGACATACAATGAGAAAGATAATATATCTCTCTTACTACAAAACATTATTGATGATTATCAGGATCGTGTCGATATATTGATTGTCGATGACAATTCTCCTGATGGCACCGCTACCATTGTTTGCACATTTCAACAAACACACACACATATTTTTTTGTTGGAACGACCTGGGAAGCAAGGGCTCGCATCTGCATATATTGATGGATTTCAGTATGCTATTCAGCATGGGTATGATGTCGTTCTTCAGATGGATGCAGATTTGTCTCATGATCCATCATATATTGCACAGTTTCTCGAGAAGATCAAAAAACATGATGTCGTGGTAGGTTCTCGATATATTCAGGAAGGAAAAGTGGCGACATGGTCAATATTTCGTCGCGGGTTGAGTTTTTTTGGAAACTTGTATGCACGGGTGATTCTCGGTATGCGTATCCATGATGTGACGGGAGGTTACAATTGTTGGAAAGTATCAGTCCTGCATGCTATTTCGTTGGATACGATTCAGTCTCAGGGATATAGTTTTCAAGTAGAGCTCAAACATCGTGCGCAACTGCAAGGGTATACAATGACAGAAATTCCTATTGTGTTTGCCGATCGGACATCTGGAAAATCCAAATTTTCAAAATATATATTTTTTGAAGCCATGTGGCGTGTGTGGTGGATGAAGTGGCTCGCAATACAGCGACATCTTTCGAAGAAGAGTTTGAACATACTGTATCTCACCATATTGTTTGTACTTGGTAGTTTTATTTTTTTCTGGCATGTGGGCGTGAATAGTGTGCAGGATTGGGATGAGGGAATTTATTCGCTCATTAGTTATGAAACTTTCACGCATCCATCGCTGACGCTAACCCTCCATGGTGAACCATGGTTTGAAAAACCCCCACTCGGATTTTTTCTTCAAGCTGTTTCTTTTCGTATCTTTGGAGTGAATGAATTTGCTGTTCGTTCCCCCTCTAGCGTGTATCTGTTGTGTACAATATTCGTTGTGTATTTTTTTGGGAAAGCCCTATTCAAAAATACGCATATTGCTTTTGTGAGCGCTCTCTTTGTGATGATGATGCCGTCGCTTCTTTTTGATCACATGGCACGGAGTGGAGATCTCGATAGTGGATTGTTATTGTGTGCTACGCTTTCTCTGTATTTTCTGTATAGATCGGAATATGTTCGATCTTTTTTGTATTGGGCTTCTCTGTTTGCTGGGATAGGGCTTATGATCCGAGGAAGTTCAGCACTCTTTATTCCTATCATTGGGGGAGCGTATTTGTTTTTGACTGGGAGATGGAAACGTATACCATTGAAAGAGTATCTCTGGGCGATATTGCTGTATCTTGCCATCGTGCTTCCGTGGCATATCCAACAATTGATAGTGCATGGTCGTGCATTTTGGGATGTCTATGTCTTGGAACATTTTTTGTCTCGTATTTCGACACCGATTCAAAATCATGCTGGATTGTGGAATCATTATTTTGTATATTTTCATGAGCGGGATGGACTCTTTTTTTCTTTGGCTGTCTGTGCCTTTTTTTATCATACATTCCGTTGGTTTTTTATAAAAAAGAAAGAGGTGCTCCTCATGTTGTTGTGGCTTGTGTTGACACTCGTGCCACTCATGATTATGAAGACAAAATTGTATTGGTATGGAATTACGCTCATCGTCCCGATGGTGTATCTGGTTGTATATATGGGAGTCGATGTATTGGCTCTCATACGTCGACATGTGCATGGTACATATTTTTATCGCAGTGCAATGATATTGTGTGTGCTTATTGCCATGGGATTTTTGAGTTTCTTTGGAAATCAAGCATATCGATTTGTCACTATGCCACGTATTTCTTCTCCACAAAATATGGCAGAAGAATTTGGACGTATTACTGGTGGCAAGAGTCCTATCGTTATTTATCACATAGGACTCTGGATTCGCGGGTCGCTTTTTCCTCAAGCAGATTTTTATTTCATGAAAAAATACGCATACGATGTTTATTCAGTAGATATCTATCATGTGGATTCATTTCTTTTTGATCCACGATATGAGTATTTTTTGACGGATCAGGCAGGGGAGGTCGACCTTCGTTTACTGTCTCATGGGACATATAGATTTCGAGAAGTGAGTCGTGCAGGGGACCTCGTGCTATTGCAGAAAATAGCTTCTGAGGATGATAAAAAGAGTGATGAGTAATACAGGGGAAACGAGTGCAAGTGGAAAAAAACAATGAACCTCCGCAGCGAAGATTCACTGCGGAGGTTAGGGCTCCTTGGTTGTTCCGAGCGATCTGAGGAGGAAGGTGTGAATGACTCGCATGGTCTTCTTCCACCACGTCTCTCGGAACGCGATGTCGATGATGTCCCTGATGATCCCAAGCGGATCGATCTCGTCGTCGACGTCGTCGATGGGGATCTCTTCGAGGAACCCCTCGACGAACTCCGTCGGGTCGAGTCCTCGACGAACCGTCTCGATCTCGTCGGCAGTGAGCTCGATGACGTAGGTGTGTGCCATGGAATGGCGACCTACGTCTTGAGGCTCTTCTTCGCGGTCCACGAACGTGTGTTCCGCGATAGTGACAAACTCGAATCGGTGTGGATCGACGTCGAGTCCCGTCTCTTGATGGAACTTGCGATGCATGGCACTGCGAGCGTCTTCGCCGGGGAAACGGCGTCCGCCCATATACCAGTACCATCCTTTTTGCGGTGGTGCGCTCAGCTTGCTGAGGAACACCGAACGACGTGCTCGGTTGATGATCATCACGTCGACTGTGACGACGATCATCGCTGCCGACGCAAGGGCATATACGACCGCGTCCAAGAGCGGACTCGGGAATTGATGAGCGGGGTCCTCGCGATAGATCTTCGTGTTGCTTCCCATTTTTGGTACCTCCGTGTTTGGGTTTCGCGAACACAAAAAAGTACCACGTTGTGGTGCTCTTGTCAATAGATATATATTTATCCCCACATCTGTGGAAATGTCCCTTCTCTCAGCACTTGACAGGCCTTTTGTTTTCCTATATGATGCGAAGGCACTCAGAAAAAAGTCATTACAACAAAACCATTCTTAAGTCCTCTGTGAGGAAACTGAGAGTCGGAAGAGTAACGAAATTTTGTCCCGATCTTGATCGAGACAAAACGACGTTTCTCTTTTTCTTTTTGAGCTGACTCGATACGAGTTTGGCAGAGGAGAAACTTGATCATTACAATTCAACCAGCAACCAAATAAGTAAGGTTCCCTATGGCACCGTCCCCGGTGTGCATAGGAACAAAAGACGGTATATCTCATACTAGCAGATGATGATATATCGAGTTCACAGTACAAATGTGACAAGAACAAATTGAGTCTATTCAAAACACTCAACTTGATTTTTATACTCTTCTTCGGAAGAGATTACAAATCTTTCATTGAGAGTTTGATCCTGGCTCAGGACGAACGTTGGCGGCGTGTCTAAGGCATGCAAGTCGAGGGATCGGATAGGTGCTTGCATCTATTACGGACCGGCAAACGGGTGAGTAACACATTAGTAATCTACCTCTGAGTCAAGCATAGCCCACCGAAAGGTGGATTAATACTTGATAGTCATGGGGGGCCATATGGCATTCCCATGTAAAGATTTATCGCTCAGAGAGGAGCTTATGTCTGATTAGCTAGTTGGTAGGGTAATGGCCTACCAAGGCTCTGATCAGTAGCAGGCGTGAGAGCGTGACCTGCCTCACTGGGACTGAGACACTGCCCAGACTCCTACGGGAGGCTGCAGTCAAGAATATTCCGCAATGGCCGAAAGGCTGACGGAGCGACGCCGCGTGCAGGAAGACGCTTTTCGGAGTGTAAACTGCTTTTATCAGGGAAGAATTCGTGACGGTACCTGATGAATAAGAGGCTGCTAACCTCGTGCCAGCAGCAGCGGTAATACGAGGGCCTCAAACGTTGTCCGGATTTATTGGGCGTAAAGCGTCCGCAGGTTGTGATGTAAGTCAATGGTCAAATCCCCGAGCTCAACTCGAGGACTGCCATCGATACTGCAACACTTGAGGTTGGGAGAGGTAAGCGGAACTATCGGTGTAGTCGTAATAAGCGCTGATATCGATAGGAACACCAAAGGCGAAGGCAGCTTACTAGAACATACCTGACACTCATGGACGAAAGCGTGGGTAGCGAAAGGGATTAGATACCCCTGTAGTCCACGCTGTAAACGATGCATACTAGGTATTGGGAGTATCGACCCTCTCAGTGCCGTTGAAAAAAGCTAACGCGTTAAGTATGCCGCCTGGGGAGTACGATCGCAAGGTTAAAACTCAAAGGAATAGACGGGGACCCGCACAAGCGGTGGATCATGTGGTTTAATTCGATGATACGCGGCGAACCTTACCTGGGCTTGACATATAGCTGCAAACCTCTAGAAATAGAGGCCTCTTTCGAAGGTGCTATACAGGTGTTGCATGGTTGCCGTCAGCTCGTGCCGTGAGGTGTACCGTTAAGTCGGGTAACGAGCGCAACCCCTATGCTATGTTAAATGTACATAGCAGACTGCCGGCGTAAGCCGGAGGAAGGTGGGGACGACGTCAAATCAGCATGACTCTTACGCCCAGGGCGACACACATGATACAATGGCCAGTACAATGGGTAGCCAAACCGCGAGGTGGAGCAAATCCCACAAAACTGGTCTCAGTTCGAATTGCAGGCTGCAACCCGCCTGCATGAAGTTGGAATCGCTAGTAAACGCGCATCAGCCACGGCGCGTTGAATACGTTCTCGGGTCTTGTACTCACCGCCCGTCATACCACGAGAGCTGGGGGCACCCGAAGGCTCATTTTTATGGGACGAAGGTGAATTCAGTAATCAGGGTAAAGTCGTAACAAGGCATCCGTAGCGGAAGCTGTGGATGGATCACCTCCTTTCTGGAGTTACTCTGTCGAAAGACAGTGATACTCGTCGATCTCGATGTTCTATCGAGATTATTATCCAGTAAGTACCTGGAGACATTCTGAACTTGGTTCAGGGTGAAACAAAATAGAATAACTCGTTGTTTCTTGTCACATTTGTGAAGTGAATTTATTTATTGGTTGATTGTTGAATTGAATGTTAAAAAACTCCTGAAAGGGAGTTTTTTTGTTTGAAATTTTGTTGTGTACGTTGAGTATAATCTCATATGTGAGTATAGGTGTGGTATCAGCATAGCTACTATCTATCGTAGAGGTACTATGTTACTATATACATAGGCTAAATATCATCTTAGATTTTGTTAAAAAAAATTGGCTTGATTGGGAAGTGTTGTTTTTAATACCAATGTAAAAATAGAAACTCAACCTCTACTATACTAAAAAAAATATCAAAAACGTTTGATGTAAAGGTCGATAACTTTATATACATCAAACAAATTTTCATATTATTTGACGGAAGCAAAAGATAGGAGACTTTGAAAAAAGGTTTTATCGCAGTATTAATACATAATATACAAAATATGCAAAAAAGGAATAAACTTTCAATATCAATTGTGTTGGTTGTTTTTTTTATGTTTACAGCTTCGCCAAGTATTACTTTGGCGGCGAGTGACCCGGGATTGAGTGCAGCTACAACTTTTTCTATTATCGCTCAAACAGCAATTACTGGAACGGGAACTATATCTGGGGATGTTGGGTTAAATAGTACTGGTGCCGGCATTACGGCATTAACGGCTGCTATGGTGGGCGGCACAATATATTCTACCGATGGAATTGCACCGAGCACGACAAATTTAGTTCCTGCTGTTCAGGCTAATCTTTCAAGTGCAAATGGTAATATATCAGGTCAGGGTTCAACAGCTAGTATTGGTCCTGTTCTTGATGGAGAAACTCGCACGGCTGGTGTTTATGATATCGGAGCCGGACGATTAAACGGTGGCATACTTACCCTCGATGGTCCTGGTATTTATATTTTTAGGGCATCGAGTGATTTGGTATCTTCTGGCTCAATTAATTTAATCAATGGTGCAAGAGCTTGTGACGTGTATTGGCAAGTGAATACCTTAGCGACTATTAATGGTAGTTCATTTGTTGGAACAATTATCGCAGGAACCGGTGTTCATTTCGGCACTAATGTTACTTTGGATGGTAGGGCTTTAGCATTGGGGGGCGATGTAACATTACTTAACAGCACTATTTCTGGGCCGACATGCGCGACTGCTTCCATTCCAGTGGTTGAACCTATTGTTACTTCAACACCACCAGTGGTTGAACCTATTGTTACTTCAACACCACCAGTGGTTGAACCTATTGTTACTTCAGCACCACCAGTGGTTGAACCTATTGTTACAGTAGTTCCTAAATTACCAGATACAGGGCTTACTTCTGATAATAGTAGTAACACTCCATGGAATATTATAATTCCATCTAGTCTTTTTGCTATTTTGTTCTCACTCTACTTAGTTCGAAGAAAACAAGTAAATAATTAAAAACCTAATTTACTTATTAGGAGATTAACAACAACAGCCTGTAATATATGAATTTACACAAGAAGAGTTTACATAAGCATGTAATAGTAACAGTACTGGTTTTTTCTCTTATTATCGGTTTCACTTGGTTAAGTAATGTGTTCGCGGTAATACCGCCAGACCGTACCTTTGGTATAACAGACACCTATTCTGTTTATGGTCATGCGGGAATTACAAATGCCGATGCAGGGACTCGTGTCTGGGGAAATGTCGGTGATAATAATGTTGGTCATGCCGGTTTTACAGCCACACAAGTCCCGGACGGAATCATAGACGTTTCAACTGCGAATGGAACTGCTATTGAAAATGATGCTTCCTCAGTGTATGACAGTTTAATGTCAGCTACTCAAGGGGTTCCATCTGATCTTGATTTAGCTGGAACTCATACTGTTGCCAATGGTAATCCTGTCACTCCAGGTGTTTATAATGTCGGAGCGACAACTTTGAATGGTGCTGTCGAGCTTAGTGGTGCAGGTATTTATATCTTCCGAAGTAGTGCTAGTCTAACTATTGCTACTTCTGGGGGAGCTATGACCTTATCCAATGGAGCTACCCCATGTAATGTATTTTGGGCAGTTCCTGCCTCCATGACGATTGGAACAGGATCTCATATCGAAGGAACGATTATCGCGAAAACCGGTCTTATATCACTTGCAACCGGTGCAAGTTTGGTGGGTCGAGCCATTTCGCTTATCTCTCAAGTGACATTGGATAATAACCAAATCACCCAACCAACATGTACACCAGTCCCTGCCACCCTTCATGTCATTAAAACAGTAATCACCGATAATGGTGGCACGGCAACTTCTTCTGATTTTACACTCAATGTTACTGGCACAAATGTTTCTACAAGCTCATTTGCCGGCTCTGCTGCTGGTGTGGATGTTACGTTGGATGCTGGTACTTATGAAGTAACAGAGCCAGCCGTCCCCGCCGGCTATTCACAAACAGGTTCTGGTGATTGTTCAGGAACAATTGTGGCAGGTGAAACCAAAACTTGTACCATTACTAATGACGACATCGCGCCTCAGCTTATCGTGAACAAAATAGTCGTCAACGATAGTGGTGGCGCCAAAGTTATTTCTGAATTTCCGCTCTTTATTGATGGTGGTAGTGTGACATCTGGAGTTGTAAGCACGACTTCGATAGGATCGCATACTGTCTCCGAAACTTCAGATTTTCACTATATGTCTGTTATTGGAGGCGACTGTGCTACAGATGGTACAATTACTCTTGCGTTAGGGGATGTAAAAACCTGCACTATCACCAATGACGACATTGCAGCTAGTGGTAGTTTATATCACTATACGCCAGTGCCACCCCTTATTGATGTGGTGAAAGTACCAAGTCCATTAGCTCTGCCGAAAGGACCTGGCACTGTAAAATATACGTATACGCTTCATAATATAGGAACTGTTCCGGTGAATAATGTAACAATGGTCGGCGATACTTGTAGTCCCATAACTTTGATTTCTGGCGACACAAATGTCGATGCTATACTTGATGTGAATGAGACATGGGTTTACACTTGTTCAACAATCCTTACAAAAACTCATACGAATATTATTACCGCGACTGGATGGGCTAATGGTATAAGTGCAAGTGATATTGCAAATGCCACAGTCATTGTGGGTATTCCAGTAGTGCCACCATTGATTCATGTAACAAAAATTCCAAGTCCATTGGTACTCTCTACTGGAGGAGGAATGGTTACGTATACCAATAAAGTCACTAACCCAGGAATGGTAGCGTTATCCAATGTTTATCTCACTGTGATGATAAATGTGGTCCGGTGAAATATGTTTCCGGTGATACAAATGGTAACTCAAAACTTGATATTACCGAGACATGGGTTTACACTTGTCAATCAACACTCACTAAAACTACGGTGAACACAGTTACTGCGAGTGGAGAAGCCAATGGTTTGAAAGTCAAAGACTTTGCAATAGCTACTGTTGTCGTAGCCGCTACTCGAACTCTCGCTGTTCCTGTAGCTGTCGTTCCTAAATTGCCAGATACGGGGCTTCCTCCAAGCGAAAAGAATATTCCTTGGAATATAATTGTACCGACTAGTATCTTTGCGATGTTGACTCTTTTCTATTTTGTTCGAAGAAAACAAACAGCTTAATCTAAACATTGAGGAGAATGAGTAGGTCAATGCCAGACAAGAGTTTGTCTGGCATTTGCGGTTATGATTTTTTTGCAAAATATATGTGGCTAAAAATTTTCTCAAAACGAGTATTGTTGATAGTTGCCTCCGCAGGGCTTGTTCTCTTTGTTGTGGTGTTCTTTTTTATTTTTATTCCAAAAAATTCAATTCAAGGTAGTTCGGTCGTGCTTGTCGAAAATGCTGTTGCTCAGTCAGAACAGGAGCAAATAATTCAAGGAGAGTTCAGTGTCGGGCTACCGGTGCGTCTGAAGATTCCCGCTATTGATGTGGATGCTGCTGTTGTTTCCGTAGGGATTACATCTGATGGGGAAATGGATGTACCGAAAGATCCTGCGGAAGTAGCGTGGTATAGTTTTGGGTCACGTCCTGGAGAGATCGGGAGCGCCGTTATTGCCGGACACTATGACCAGAAAAATAATATGTCGGCGGTATTTACCAATTTGCATACCTTGAAGAAGGGCGATAAGATATTTGTTGAAGATGAAAAAGGAGTAGCCACTACGTTTGTAGTGCGTGAAATTTCAATATATGATAAAAATAAGGATGCTACGGATGTATTTATTTCAAACGATGGAAACGCTCATCTCAACTTTATTACTTGTGCGGGAGTTTGGAATAAATCAGAAAAGTCGTACTCTGAGCGACTCATCGTGTTTACTGATAAAGAATAATGTTTCATTGTATACAAAAAAACTCCCGAAAGGGAGTTTTTTCTTTGTTTGAAAAATGTTTTTGTGTATATGCGTTTACTTAGATAATGTTTCTTCACGAAAGTTTTTATCAAAAGCTGCATAATTATCAGTGATTTCATCTCCAGGGTGTATATCTTGTATTGCTTTTGTCACAACTTCTTCTTCATCATCGTAGTACGCACTAA
>Ga0210057_1001994_pt1 | contig 30068 bp, 34 predicted proteins | sample CryGeyCG2114_010_2_FD_183968 | JGI IMG/M metagenome (GOLD analysis project Ga0210057, IMG submission 183968) | Groundwater microbial communities from aquifer - Crystal Geyser CG10_big_fil_rev_8/21/14_0.10 (SPAdes) (version 2) | ecosystem: Environmental > Aquatic > Deep subsurface > Groundwater ...
TTCTCTTGCTCTTTTGTGATTGTAAGAATTGCTTTTTCATATAAATCTAGTTTTGTGTACATTTTAGCTTTTTACCCGCCCCTATTTTATCAACTACCTCACCAAACTGTAAAATTGCTAGGGACATTAAAAAATAAGAAATAGTAAATAACAAGTCACTAGTCCCCGCTGGTTCCCAGGCGTCTTGGAATGTCTGATACAAGAAAGTGGTGTCTGAAACATATTGAATAATCAAAGCTGTTACTATAAGTAATACACTACTTTTCATTATCCCTCCTAGTGTCCCTTTTGATAAGTAAAAGGTTAGGATTGCAAGTGATACTGAAATTGCTTGTCCAAGTGGATATCCGAAATCAAGGAATATTAATATTGGTTGTGTCCAATCAAATTCATACGACTTTAAGAAAACTGAATACGAAAGTAACATCATAGAAATTGGGAGTAAGATTGAGACGATTTTTTTTGATCTATACGATGCAAGGGATAGTTTAGAACCAGAGGCAGCTGCAAGTAACCACGCCCCTATTATATAAATTGGTATGCTACCAAAATAAAAGATTTCCCCGAATGATGGATATGGGTTTTCAACCTTATATACATAAAAATATATTGCGTATGAAACCTGCCCTAAAAAATTAAATGTTAATCCTGTTGAAAATGCCAAAAGCGATCTTCCTACGACACTTTTTATACCTCCCCATTTTTTGGCTATTGAAAAGCCAGCTATTCCACCAATTCCCGCGATTATTCCGTACGAATCAGTAAATGCATTGTTGAACGATTCATTCCATGGATTTATTAAATTCAAATATAGCCAAGCTAGTGTATATATTGCAAAAACGATAGATAAAAGTCGAAAAGTTGTATTCTTAAGTATCGACATTAAATTCATTATACATATTATGCTAATTGAAGCAAAGCAGCCCCTTTACTATAGGATTCCTCGATGATACACTTTGCAAGTGAGCTTTGATCCCCGCGATTTTAGAAAAATTGAATTAACCGATAAAAAACGAATAGATATTATATTCTCTCAGTTTCCTCCGTATTGCGATTTTAATTTCTCAAATATATATAATTGGAGTTCCATTTCCAAACCGACCGAAATAGTTTTTTTGAATGACAATTTAGTTATCAAGATGAAGGATTTTGTGCATTATCACGAGGTTGTTTCTTTTATTGGGAATAATAATGTAGATCAAACCACAGATTTATTATTAAGTCAGTTTGAGGAGCTTTCCATGGTTCCTGAAGAATGCATTTCAGATAATATGCGTTTACGAGAGGATCTAATTATTGAGGAAGATCGAAATAACCACGATTACGTTCTTTCCTTAAAAGATTTAGTTGATCTTAGCGGGAATAAATTCAAATCAAAACGAAGAAAAGTTAAAAGTTTTTTAGAAAATCATCCAGCTCACGAAGTGAAAGTGCTGGATTTGAAAAGTGATGATGTCTGGAAATCGATAGAAGATTTGACATTTCTTTGGAACAAGTTAAAAAGAGGTAAAGCGTCTGATATAAAAAACGAACTGAATGCATTAAAGAGACAAATCAGTTTATCAAACGTATGTGAGATTATATTTGTAGGAATATACATTGACGATAAATTAATTGCATTTACTACCAACGAAAAAAAACATGGTGGTTTTGCAATTGGTAGCTTTGGGAAAGCCGATTACAGATATGACGGGATATTTCCGTATTCGGAACACGTAACGGCAAAACACTTGCATAGTTTGGGATGTGAATTTCTTAATTACGAACAGGATTTAGGATTAGATGGTTTACGTAAGTATAAATTATCTTGGAAGCCAGTTAAATTTTTGAAGAAGTATAAAATTAAAAAGAAAGATAAATAAAAAACTATGAAAGACAATTACTCAGCTCCATACACATTGTACGATCTTAATAGACTTTCCAAAAATTATATTGAAATAAAGAAACTATTTAAGTCTGATCAAATTTTCTATGCGGTAAAGTCAAACAAGTTGTTTCCAGTTTTAAAAACATTGAATTCAGAAAAGTGTAGTTTTGAAGTAAATACCGAACCGGAGCTTGATGCTGTATTAAAGACAGGAGGGAATGTCAAAAATATTGTGAATAGTGCTCCTGTTAAAACGTCTCAATGCATAAGTTATATGTATTCAAGGGGTGTTAATAGATTTGCCTTTGATTCGTATGATGAAGTTAACAAGATATCTGAAAATGCGAGCGGGACGAATTTGTTCCTTAGAGTATACACAAGTAACGAAGGTAGTGGACAAGCATTAAACACAAAATATGGAGCGAATATAAGTGATGCTGTTGATCTTATTGATTATGCAATTTCACTTGGATTTAATGTTTTCGGAATAACCTTTAGTGTTGGGTCTCAATGTGAAAATATTCCAAATTGGAATAGTGCCTTAAAACTTATTTCTCCGCTTTTTAAAAAGTATTCTTCATTAAACACAATTGATATTGGCGGTGGTTTTCCTATTGAGTATGTAGGTGGTTCATTATCAATATCTGAAATTGCTAATACAATAAATACCGCTTTGCAAAAGTACTATGATAAGAGGCCTTCTTTATTCCTTGAACCAGGCCGATATTTATCTGGAAGTATAGGAAAAACAGTTTCTTCCGTTATTGGTTTAAGGGAAAATAAGGAAGTAAAATGGTGTATTATTGATGTTTCTATTTTTGGTGGTTTTTTGGAACTGTTTGAATTTGGTGAGGATTTTTCATACAAGGTTACTACTGATAGCAAATCGAAAGAAAAGTTTGTATATAATATTGCAGGACCGACTTGTGACGGGTGCGATATTTTATTACGGGATATTACTTTGCCAAAATTAAAAAGAGGAGATCATCTTACTTTCTATAACACTGGTGCGTATACAAATGAATATGCATCTGATTTTAATGGTTTTCCTAGACCAAAGACAATTTTCATGAAGGATGGGAAAGTTTTATCATGAATTGGATAATCTATGCGATAATCCCTGCGTTTTTATGGGCAATCGTAAATCATATTGATAAGTATTTGATAGAGAAATATTATAAAGGTATTAGAGTTGGTTCCTTAGTAATCTTTTCATCATTAATCGGTTTGCCTGTTTCAATCTTGATCTATTTGTTTAATCAATCAGTTTTTGAAATCCCAATTCAGCAAATTTTATTAATTGTCTTCGCCGGAATCTCTTACATAATTGGCGTTGTTTTTTATCTTTATGCACTAAGTAAGGATGAGGCCTCAACTATTGTTCCTAACATGATGCTTGTTCCAAGTATTGGGGCAATTTTATCTTATTTTTTTCTTGGAGAATCCTTATCGCACCTTCAGGTTTTTGCAATTTTTCTAGTTATTTTTGGAGCTTTATTAATCTCTTCGGATCTTAAAGATCTTAGGTTTCCTAAATTAAAGCCAGATGTTTTTTTACTGATGGTTTGCTTTGCATTTTTTATGTCTTTAAACGCGATAATATTTAAATACGCGATGATTGTTGAATATGATTTTTGGGTGATTGCGTTTTGGGAACATATTGGATTTCTTGCTCTTGGTATTTTTTGTTTAGCTTTTATTAATACTTATCGAGTTCAGTTTTGGAATTTAGTTAAGAAAAATTCATTTGGAATTATTTCCTTAAATACTTTGAATGAATCTATAACGATATCTGGTAACTTGATTTTTCATTATGCGATATTTTTGGCTCCTGTTGCGATTGTTGAATCATTAACTGAAGGCGTACAGCCTGTTTTTGTATTAGCTATTGCCATTTTCTTAACGCTATTTTTTCCGAAACTAGGAAAAGAGGAATTAACGAAAAAGATTTTAATACAGAAGTTTTTCGCAATTATCATCATGTTTATTGGAATTCACCTTCTAGATTAATCCATTAAATATTCTCTTAAGAATTTTCTAAGTTCGTACCAGGAACAGTATGGTTCTGGAATGTGCAAAACAGTTCCTAGCTTCTTCAGTCGTATTGTCACGCTGGGCAATAGCGAAGTTTGGAAATCATACTATTTTATTTCTAGTAAAGAATGGCACTATAGTAAATGCCATGGTTGAGGTATTATACAAATATGGAGAAGGTATCCTTTAACTTGACCGATATACAAAATAATATTGATGAAAAATGGACACGGTGTAGAGAAGGTGGAATGCCTGGATCTAGGGTGCTATTTGGAAATGATCCATCTATAGGTACAATAGAAATCAATGATGGCATTGCTGGTGCGGAAACGGTTAAATTAAGAGTCTTAAGTCTTGATAACAAGAAAATAATTGAGACGATTTCTTTTGAAAGAAAATATCGGGACATTTGTTTCTAATTCTTTCTACCTCTTTTATTGCCAAGCTATTGAACAATTACGTTTTTACCACATAGCAAACACCCATCCTCTTTAGTATAATTGCTAAAATGACAGACGAGGCAGTACTTATACACGGCTGGGATCCCAATTACTACAACTCAAATCTTGGTAAAGAAGTTCCCAAAGGAGAAGCCTGGAGTCATAGGCAAGAATTGATTGATTTGTTAGGTCAAAACTTTGAATTAAGTTATTTTAACTTGCTTGGATTCGTTAACATTGAGGAGCCTGAAAGGTCTTTTAACGTAGAGGATTTTACTGATAACTTTGCTGTGTGGGTAGAGAAAGGGTGAATCTGCTACTTCTGATTTCGCACATTTCGTCGGAAAGTATGTTCCTACGATACTGTTAAATACCTTTAGATCAGGATATCAATATGCTTTTAATAGATACTATAGAGAAGGCTCTGCTTTCATACGTTTCAGTTACAAACAGATTGTTAGGAGAAATTTATCAGACATGCTTCTAGAGATTGACTCAGGTGGCATATTATTAATTTACGGGACCAAGGATTCATCAACTCCTTTATCTATTGTGGAGGATAAGACTTTACAAGCAGGTTTAGATTATGTAGTTATACCTGACGGTGCTCATAATATTGGTCAAACTCACCCACAAGAAATAGCTGGGAATATATATAGTTTCCTACATAAAGTTCAATGAAATTTATAAAATAATTGAAAAAACATTACAAGTTTTAATTCCATTCGGCCAGACATTATGTTTATCGTTTCATCTATCGTTTCATTATGATACGATATGTTTATGAACAGGGCGATATCTCCTAGGCAATTAAAAATTCTAAATTATCTAACTGATTCAAATAAAAGTAGAGCTGAAATAGAAGAATTGCTACTAAAAGATTATGCTGTTTCTAAAATTACTGTTGTTCGTGATTTAAGTGAGTTAATTGAGCAGGGATTTATACAACAACAGGGTTTGGGTCCATCAACTTATTATTCCATCACAAATAAGCCAACTAACTTACCAATATATAACTTGGACGAGTATTTTAAAACAGATGTAGATAAAAGGAATATTCGAGGAAGTCATTTTGAAATAGATCTTATAAATGAGATTGATAATTTCTTCAATCCAGAAGAATTGGACGAAATTGAAATTTCTAGGAATGCTTTTAAAAATATAATGAGCAAAAGAAACTCAACGGATATTAAAAAGGAGTTGGAGCGTTTTATTATAGAATTAAGCTGGAAATCCTCAAAAATTGAGGGTAACACATATACTCTTTTAGATACAGAAAACCTAATAAAAAATAATATTGAAGCACTGAATAACTCTAAAGAAGAATCACAAATGATTCTTAATCATAAATATGCTTTTGATTATATTTTAAAAAATATTGATAATTTTAAAGAGTTTTCCGGACAAAATCTGAAACAAATCCATTCACTAATCGTTAAAGATCTTAATATACAAACTGATTATAGACTGCATGCCGTTGGCATTGCTGGAACAAAGTATTTGCCTTTAGATAATAAATATCAAATAGAGGATACAATCAAAATGTTAGATATGAAACTAAAAGACATTGAATCACCATTTATTAAGGCATTCGCTACACTTGTTTTCATCTCATATATTCAACCGTTTGCTGATGGCAACAAAAGAACTGCAAGAATATTGAGCAATTCGATTCTAATAGCCAATAATTACTACCCACTTTCATATAGAAGTGTGGATGAAATTGAATATAAAAAGGCTTTAATCATATTTTATGAACAATTCAATATATCGTACTTTAAAAAAACTTTTCTAAACCAATACCAATTTTCTATGACAAATTATTTTAAGTCCTGAAAACAAGTTCTAACTTCATCTATCCAGCCCACCCCAAGAGGAACTATCTGCCTGATTTACCTTCTAGCCTATCTACCCCAAATCCAATATAATCTTTTTTAGTTATAACTTGCCCATGAATGTTAAAAATACAGTACTCGGGTTGGATATTGGTACGAGCCATATAAAGGCTGTTTCAATATACCGAGAAAAAAATAGAAATACTCTTTTAAGGTACGCTATTGGCCCGTCTTTTGGTCTTGCAACAAAGATTGCTTCTGAATCGGAAATTGATAATATTGCAGCTTCGGAAATCCTTAAGAACTTTTTAGATGAAAATGGCTTTAAGGATACTCAGGCAGTTGCTGTAATTTCTGAACAAAGGGTTTTTAGCAAAGTAATTTCAATGCCAAATATTGAAAATAATAAAGATTTTAAGCAGGCTATAGAGTGGGAGGCTGAACAGCATTTACCCCAATCATTATCAGACGTCTACTTGAAATACACGATTCAGAAAAAAAATAGCTCGAAGAAAGAGAAAGAGCAAAAAGAGGAAAAGACGAGTACAGTTTTACTTGGCACAAAAGATAAATACATAAAAAAGGCTATAGATTTTTTATCACTAACGAATAATACTTCACAAAATAAAACAGAATCGACCATTGATGTACTTTTAGTTTCAGTATTAAGAGGTTATGTTGATAGATACCTATCTGTTATAAATCGCGCAGGATTGGCACCACTTGGGCTTGAGCCAACCTCTATCTCTTCGATTAGGGGTAGTATTCTAACTGGAGAGGTTAATGTTCCAACTATAATAATAAATTTCGGATACTCAAACACTGATTTTTACTTTTGCGTAGATAATAATTTAAGATTTGTAAGGCCAATATCACTTGGCACATCCAGTGCCATACGTGCAATATCTGAAGCTTTAGATGTCTCCCCTATCCAGGCTAATGAATATTTATATACATATGGTTTACAACGGGATCTTTTAAACGGTAAAGTAAGCGAAATAATTATGCCTGTTATGCGAATGTTAATAGAGGAGTTTGAGAAATCAAAGCAGTACATAGAAAGCCGTGAAGCACTATTTGGCGAAGAACCAGATAAGCGTATTCGAAGAATACTTCTAATGGGTGGAGGTGCATTGATTCCAAATATAATGGTATATTTGATTCAGAATATATCTGTTGAAGTTGAAATGGCTGATGCGTGGAAAACGTTAGATATCAGTCTTGTTGGAGATTTGAAAACTATGGATCAGCTTAAACCGTTATTTGTTGCAGCTGTTGGGGCAGGATTAAAATAATATATGGCATATGCATTTTCTGACGTTAACTTCATACCTGATGAAGTAGATCAAATAAGGGAACAAGAGATCCGAAAAAAATCCGCATTAAAGTACATGATAATTCTGTGTGGTGCAGTTCTTCTCGTTGGTTTATCTCTTTTATCATACAATCTGTACACAAAATCAAAAATTAAATCTGTGATCAGAAAGACGGAGGATTCTACGGCCAAAATCGCTGATCTCAGCGATTTTGGCACATCTGGTTATAAACTTGGAGTTAGACTTGGAGTTATAAAAGATATTTTATCTTCAAGATTATATTATGATAATTTGGTTAACGAGATAGACATACAAACCCCAAACAATGTGTTAGTTACAAAAATCGAAACAAGCGGTTCAACTGATTTTTCAATATATGGTATTTCTAGTCAGAATTACACGCCTATCTCTGTTTTCCAAAGAAATTTGCAAAGTTCTGATACAGGATATTTTGTCGATGTAAAATTGGATTCAGCAAAACTGAATAAAGATGATGGCTCTGTCGATTTTTCACTTAGATTAGTTCTAGATAACGGGAAAATAAATGTCAAACGAAACTGAAAATAAAAATCCAGGAAAAGTAAAAAATATCAAGGTTGAAAGCTTGAGCTTTGTAAAGAAAGTGCTACCTTTTGTAAGCATTATTGGACTTTTATTTGCCATCTTCCTTCTTTTCTATTTATTAATTATTCCTCAATATCGTTCATATAAACAATTGGTCTTAGATTTAGAATCCGAAAATTTAAAATTCACAGAAGTTGAGCAACGCTTAAATTATTTGCAAAGTTTGTACGATTTAAAAGACCAACTTGCCTCGAACATACAACTTGCAATCGAGTCTATCCCAGACAACAAAGATAAGATCCCAAATTCACTGGACCAACTTCTTCAAATAGCAATTATTACGGGCGTTAACGTGGATTCACAAAGTCTTGTTGGAATTGTGGTTACCGATGATCCACTAAAACCGAAAATGGTTAAGATTCAAATGCAATTAAGTGGTGACAAACAAAAATTAATTGATTTTATTAAAACCATTGGGGAAAATAGAACAATAATTGATGTTGAAAATTTTTCTTTGGATAAAATCGAAGAAAAGACAACTAATACTGATGGTGCGGAAGTTCTTGTATCTGGGTTCAATCTTAGATTGAACTTAATCACATATTACTTTGAGGGTTCGGAAGGTTCTACAGAAGCTGAAACGCAAAAGCCTTTTACAGAATTAGATGAGGTTTTAAGTGAAATTAGCGGAATGAAATATTATGAACAAAGACAGTCAGAAGTAATAATAGGAAAACAAGACCCATTTGTTGATGTCCCTATCATTAAAGATAATGGAATCCCGGCTGTGGTTGTGGAAGAAAATATTGGGATAGTTCCACAGTAAATTGAATAGATTAGCTTTTTTCTTTTAATCTTACGTCTACGTATGTACCGAGGTTTACAGCTTTGACTTTTACTAAATTTCTTATTGCTTTGATTGTTTGTCCGCCTTTTCCTATCACAATTCCTGTGTCAGATTCATCTACTGAAATTATGTAGACCTTTGAACTATGTCCATCAAATGTTGTTGAATCTTGTTCCTCTATTGCAACGGCTTCTGGGTTTGAAACAATGTTTTTAGTTAAAAAATTAAGAAGATCTATCATTTATTTTCTTCTACGTTTACACTTTCGGCTTTTTTAGCCTTTGGGTCGTATGGTTTGAACTGATAAGTTCCTTTTACTAACTTAACAATTGCATCACTTGGTTGTGCGCCTACAGATGTCCAATAATCAAATCTTTCTTGTTTCAAAACAACTCTTTTTGGATCTTCTGTCGGATTATAATTGCCAATCACTTCGATAAATTTTCCATTTACTTTGGATTTTTTATCTGTGACGACTATTCTATATGCTGGGGCATTTTTTCTGCCGATTCTTGTTAGTCTGATTCTTACCATGTGAGAAATTATATGCTAAGAATCAATAAGAATCAATGAGGATTCAACTATCAAATTATGAATTGATTTTTTTTGAGTGCATTTTCTGCTGCGTTTTGTTCTGCTTTTCTTTTGCTTGGGCCAGTACCCTTTTCAATTAGCTTTTCCCCAATATATGCTCCTACAACAAATGTTTTATCGTGATCAGGACCATCATCTTCGATTAATTGATAATTAGGAGTCGTCAAGAATTTTTCTTGCGAAATTTCTTGAAACAAACTTTTTGGATCCTTTAATTCTCCAGCTTGAACAATTTCATCTGTTTTATAAAGTAATTCTCTATTCACAAATTTTAAACAGGCAGGAAGCCCTTGGTCTAGATATATTGCTGCAACGATAGCTTCAAATGTATTAGCCAGTATATGATTGCTTTCTGGCGCTATCTCTTTTTCACCGTTTGATATAAATAAATACTGTGCAAAATCTAACCTTGATGATTCAGTTGCTAGGGAAACCGTATTAACTAATCTTGCTCTAAGGTTTGTAAGTTCCCCTTCTGGATAATTACTATATTCTCTAAAAATGTGTTCTGAAGTGAGGTATTGCAAAATTGCATCACCTAAAAATTCTAGGCGCTCATTAGACTTAAACTCTTGGTTTGGATTTTCATTTATAAAGGACCTGTGTGTAAGAGCTCTTTTTAAAATCGAAATATCATTGAATTTTATATTTAATTTTTTTTCTAGTTCTGCGAATTTATCGATTTCCATATTCTTTAGATTTTATAATGATTTTGCAATTCCTCCAAGTATCCCGTTTATGAATTTTGAAGACTCTTCTGAACCAAATTCTTTAGCAAGCTCAACTGCTTCGTCTATTACAACTTTTGGCGGAGTTTGTTTAGTTATCATTTCGCAGGTTGCGACAATTAAGATTGAAAGATCCATCCTATACATTTTTGAAATATCCCAATCGGTGCTGTTTTTAATTATTGCATCTTTATACGTACCAATATTTTGGGAAATATCAGAAATTATATTATCTAATAATTTCTTGTCAAAAGTTGAAACTTCCAAACTTTCCTTCGCGACATCGACTAGATCGTAGATTTCTTCCTTGCTACTTATATATGTTGCGGTTGAATTCGATTCTTTTGAGTAAACGTAAGAAACAGCAATTCTTCTAGATTGATGGCGAGGATCTTTTGAGGTTTTCATTAAATTTTAATAATCGTTGCACTTTGCACATTTTGTATGTGGCATTTTTAATGCTCCACATTTTTTGCAAGCCATAGGATTTATCGCCTCTGGTGCGCTGTGTGATCTTCTTCTATTTCGTCTTCCTTTTGATGTTTTCTTTTTTGGTGCTGCCATTGGTGTAAATTATAATGCGTGATTAAATATCAAGCAAGGATAACTTTATGAAATCTACTTGAGTTATACCGTATTTTCTAGAATCATAAATTTTAAGCAGTTTATTTTCTGATTCTGCGTTCACGCCTTTTTTAAATCCATGAAAATACACGATAATGCTTTCATTTGTCATTATCTCTGGAAGAACTTTAAATATGTGTTTAATTGGAAGATCATATGGTGCATCAATAAAAATAATGTCAAAAGTTTTTTCCTGACTTGAAATAAACTTAACTGATTCATCTTTAATCGTATTTATGTTTTCTGAATTTTCTAAATTAACATTTTCAATGTTGTCCTTGATTGCTTTTATCGCGTAATAATCGTTGTCTACAAATGTGCATGAAAGTGCACCTCTACTTAATGCTTCAAGCCCTAGGTTGCCAGAACCTGCGAATAGGTCGAGACATTGTGCGCTCGCGATTTTTTCGCCTATGATCGAAAAAATCGCGAGCTTAACTCTATCCCTTACCGGTTTTGCACTTTCAGGGACTTTTATTTTTTTATTTTTGAAAATTCCACCAGAAATACGTAATTCCATGTGATTAATTATCTTCTATATAAGTTATTCTATCAAGTTTTTCTAATATGCCTTTATAATGCTCGCTTAAAACTTTGTGCGATATTGGCGAGCATTTCAGCATACCACGACCGTGAGGTCGGGGTAGTTGATATTTACTAATATTCTCAAACAAATCTAGGGCAACTTTTTTTGTGGTTCTTACCATTTCAATGTCAGAAATATCGGCTATTTGCATGTCCAAAAATCCATGTTGTTCAGTGCCATATATATTTCCAGGACCACGAATTTGCATATCGATTTCGGCTAGTTTGTTTCCATTGTGAACAGTTTTTAAATTGCTCAATCTTTTTATGCTTTCATGTGACTTCGTCGATGGAATTAAAATGCAATAACTCTGGCTATCTCCCCTTCCAACTCGTCCGCGAAGCTGGTGAAGTGAGGCTAGCCCGAATCTTTCTGGCGTTTCAATGACTATGATATTGGCGTTTGGAATATCAATTCCAACCTCAATTAATGGCGTTGTTACTAAAATATCTATTTTTTTATTGGAAAAATCATCTATAACTTTATCTTTTTCTTGATTTTTCATTTTTCCGTGAAGTAATCCGATTTTAAATTCCTTGAAATATGCGCTTACTTTTTTGAATTCATCTACTGCGGATTTTACGTTATCTAAGCCTTCGACTTCAGATTTTTCAATAAATGGACAAACTATGAATGTTTGCGTTTTAGATTCGTTAATTTGTTTTTTAATCCAGTTGTACGCATCTTTTCTTTTTTTATCTTCGATTATCCAAGTTTTTGATTCAACCTTGCCTTTTGGAAGTTCGTCAATTGTTGTTAGATCCAAATCTCCATAAAATGTTAAAGCCATGCTTCTTGGAATTGGAGTTGCCGTCATCGTAAGCACATTTGGCACTAACTTTTTTGTATAGAAATCCACTAAATTTGTTCTTTGTCCTACGCCGAATTTATGTTGCTCATCAATTATTATCAAAGCAATATTGTTTAATTTATCTAGGTTGTGAAGAATTGCATGTGTTCCGATATAAAGTGTTGGAGTTTTCGTTTCATTCCCTATATCTAATTTTTTGGAGGTTTCAGATGTTATCAAATGTGTTTTTAAATCTGGAAGTAATTTTCGAAAAGATGCCTGATGTTGGTTCGCTAATATTTGTGTCGGAGCAAGAAAGATTGTGTTGAATCCGTTTTGGGCGGCGGCAAGTACACTTGCCGCCGCCACCACAGTTTTTCCACTTCCGACATCTCCTTGTAAAAGTCTATTCATTGGAACTTTTTTTGATAGATCCGAAAGTATTTCATCTATCGCTTTCTGTTGTGAATTTGTTAATTCAAATGGCAATGATTTTTTAAATTTTTGCAAATCCTCCTTTTCCATTTTTATTTGATGACTATTTGTTTTTTTCTGCCAAATATTTCTAAGTTTTATTCCTTTTAGGTGCAAAAAAATCATTTCTTCAAAAGAAAGTGATTTTTTTGCCAATATTGTATCCTCAAGATTTTTTGGAAAGTGTATGTTTTGAAAAGCAAAATTCCTGTCAGATAATTTATAGTCTTTAATTATTTCCTCTGTAAGTAAATTCGGAATATTCGTCTTTTCTAGTGTTTCGTTTATTTTATTTCTTAACCATTTTGGAGAAATTCCTGCTGTAACGCTATATATTGGAACAATTCCGGTTGTATGAATTGCTTTATCGTTTTTGATAATTTCCCATTGTGGTGATACAAACTGTTTCGATGTATTTTTTAGATCAAGTTTTCCAGATATGCTTATTTGTGAACCTTCTGAAATTGAATTTTTTATGTAGTGTTGATTAAACCAAATCAAATTTAGTTTTCCGGTTTCGTCAGAAATTATTGCTTTTGTAATCTTTTTTCGATTCCTCGTAAATACATTGTCAATTTTTAGAACAACTCCAAATACTGTTGAAGTCTCGCCCGGCTTAAGATCAGATATTTTTGTGATGTTTGATCTGTCTTCGTATCTATATGGGATATGAGTTAAAAGGTCTTCAATCGTTTTTATACCAATGTTTTTAAGAAGTTGAGAGTATTTTATTCCGATTCCATTAAGTTCTGAAATGTTATCGTAATTTTCCATGCTAACTTAGAAGAAACGGCAAAAGAGTTGATAAAATCATTGCCAAAGTTACAAGAATTATAATTATGCTTTTAATTGACTTTGAGTGTCTGTGAAAGAATAAACCTATTTTCATAATTATTGTATTTTTAATCTATAATAGTTACGTTTTCCAACTTTCAGTATTGATTGTTCTTTAATCTCTATTATTTTACTAGGATCTTTTATAGTCTCCTCGTTAATTGAAACGCCACCTTGGATTATTAGCCTGTATGCCTCTTTATTTGATGTTGAGGTGTTTGCTCCTGCGACTATTTGCGACAAAGTTTGTCCTTTTTTACACGAATATTCAATCATTCCGGATGGAACTTCTTTCTTTTGAACTATGTTTTTGAAATTAGTTTCTGCTTCATTTGCAGCATCTTTTAAATGATAGAAAGTCACAACTTCTCTGGCTAGCAATTTTTTGAATTCCATTGGATTTGCGCCGTTTTGCATTTCAAGTTCAATTTCTCTTATTTTATCCATTGGAACACGAGTTGCCAGTTCTAAATATTCTATGATTATTGTATCTACTATGGACATTATTTTTCCATACATGTCGTTTGGATTATCCATTATAGGAATAAAGTTTTTAAGACTTTTTCCCATAGGTCTTCCATCGTTTCCGGTTAAAAGTCGCATTACGATAGCACTTTGAGATTTGAGGCCGAAAACTGGCATCAGTTTTCGGCCGGCTAGCAAATTAAATGTTTGATCGGTTCCACCAAATTCAACATCACAATTTAATGCAACTGAATCATAGCCTTGCATAAGTGGGTATAAAAATTCATCAAGACCGATTGGTTTGTTTTCCTTATATCGAAGCATAAAAGTTTCTCTATCTAGCATTTGTTGCAATGTAAACTCCTTCGAAAGATTTATGACATCATTAAAGTTAAGACCTTTTAGCCATTCCGAATTATGTCTTATTTCCGTCGATTCTTCCAAAACAGTTTTGAAGAATTGTTCCTTGTATGATCTCTCATTTTCAGAAATTTCACTGATTGAAGTTTCTTTTCTCATATCAACCTTATCGGAGTGATCTCCGACAAGTGTTGTGAAATCTCCTATTATAAGAGTTACCCTATGACCAAGTTCTTGAAAATCCCTCATTTTTCTGTGTACTACGCTGTGCCCAAGTGTAAGAAGCGGACCTGTTACATCTGTGCCAAGTTTCAAGTGAAGCTGTTTCCCTGATAATAATTTTTCTCGCAACTCATCTTTTGTATAAACAGTGTGAACTCCCCTTGTTAAAATTTCTTCTATTTTTTGAGGATCAGTATTAATTTGCATAAAGTAATTGTACATTATCGTAAACTAATTGCGATATAGTAGGAGCGTATGAAAAAGAGCTTTGGTATTTTTCTGTGGTTGATGTGATTGAAGTCCTAACTGAAAGTCCTCGTCCAAGAAAATATTGGCATGCCTTAAAAACAAAGTTAGAACAAGAAGGAAGTGAGCTGTCCCAAAAAGTGGGACAACTGAAATTAGAGTCATCCGATGGAAAGAACTATCTTACTGATGTTTTTGATACTGAAGGGATTTTGCGACTTATCCAGTCTATCCCTTCTCCAAATTCTGAACCTTTTAAATTATGGCTTGCGAAAGTTGGATATGAACGTGTTGAAGAAACAGAAGATCCAGAGCTCGCTTTTGACAGAGCGATGAGAACGTATTTTCAAAAAGGTTATTCAAAAGAATGGATAAATCAACGTTTAAAAAGTATTGAAGTAAGAAAAGAACCCACTGATGAGTGGCAGGAACGTGATGTGAAAGAAGGTTCGGACTATGCAATATTAACTGATGAAATCACAAAAGCTCGGGCAGATAGAGGCGTTAAAGATTATAAGAAGTTCAAAGGTCTAAAGAAAGAGAATCTAAGAGATAACATGACGAATCTCGAATTGGTTTTGAATATGTTAGCAGAAGTTTCCACTACAGAAATATCAAAAAAACAAAAACCAGTCGGCTTTTCTAAAAACAAGGAGGTTGCTCGTAAAGACGGAACTGTTGCAAAAAAAGCAAGACTAGAAATAGAAAAACAAACTGGAAAAAGCGTGATTTCGAATGAAAGCGCGAAATCCTTGAAGTCCCTTCCTACTCACACTTAACTTCTTTTGATTTTGCATATGTGACTTGAGGAGGTCTTCCTTTTACTTTTTTTATGCTTTTTATTGCTGTGAATTGTGGATATGGAGAATCATTTTGTGTTAACCATGAAAAGTTATCAAATGGCGGATTGTATTTTATTGTAAATGGCGTTATCGCAATAATTCTGTCATCTGGTAGCCAGACATTTTCAAATGCATATTTGATGTTATCCGCAACCTGGTATTGATTAAATGTATATTTGGTTTTGTTATTTGAATCTTCTGATTCTTTGTGTGCCCAACCTGTTTCAGTTATAAATATTGGTAAATCCTTAACGCCAAAATGTGTTTGTAAAAGTGATAATTCCCATTCGTAGGCACGAATTGAATCTCTTCCATATCCGTTTTTGCTTCCGGAAAAATTTGGTTGAGGATATGGATGCGACGCCCATCCGTCTAATTTTTTAAAGATTCCTGGGATTTTTTTGTCCATTCTAACTAGATAAGTCGACTCATCCAAAATATCTTTTCCTGTTCTTGCTGACGCGTTAAACGCACCATTCATGACAAAAAAATCCTCATTATGCTTTTTTAATTCATCAATCGTTTTTTCAAGAACAACTGCATAACCTTCTGGGTCGACATTTCCTTTCCAAAATTTAGCATCGTTAGTTTCGTTGTATGCAGATACATATCTTTGTTTTATTGGCCATTTCAGCGAATTTAAAAATTGAGCTGATTTTATGATTTGTTTATCAGTTTTTTCATTATCCAAATCAATATCCCACAGCTGAATTATCGGAATCAAGTGTTGCTCTGACAATCTATCGAACAAATTATTCCATCTTGATTCATCGTAATCTTTCACGTTATATGGAATTAAAACATAGCCCCAGTCTCCGCCGTTTGAGTTGGCTAACTCACTTGCCAGTTCTGAAAACTCCATAACTTCTGCATAAATATAAAGACCTACTTTATTATTTTGATATCCAATATTTTCTTGAATTTTGTCATTTTTATCAATCCCTATAGGTGAAGAATTTAAGACTTGAACGTATTCACATTTAATTTCTTTATCGTCGCCTTCGGGAGTAGATGTTGAAATCGTTGGCTGATAACTTGATTGAGATTTTATCCAGGGAGATTTTGTTAGATCTCTAATTTTTCTTATATCGTTAACTAATATAAAGCAGAATATTAAGATTATCGCAGGTATTATATATTTTTTCACGATTATTATTGAGTGATTCTTGGGTCTGCTATTGCTGAATTATTAACAACAAAATCAGTTATCTGCGTAACAAACGTTCCAATAATAGGAATAAATTCTAACCTTGAAAGACCCCAGACGACGACTGTAACAAGAAGTGTTGCTCCAAGAAGTCCTCCAAAACCCGTAGCTAATCCGCGGTAAAACGCCTGCTTTAGGCTTACGCTTCTGCCTAACAATTTATTTAATTTTTTTAATTGGTCTTCTTTCATAGTTAAGTCCTTTTAAACATTTTAGACAACTCTTTTAATGTTATTTCAACTTTGACTGGTCTTCCATGTGGACATGTATATTGTATTTCTGTTTGTTCTAGTTGGTCGATTAAAGCTGCCGCTTCTTCATTCGGAATATTGTCTCCTGCTTTATATGCCATGCGACAAGATAAGTAAGTTAGGATTTTTTCTGTTTTGTTATCTTGTGATTTTATTTCCTTGTCGCTTTCCAAATCTTCTAATATTTCATGGAAAATATTTTTTATATTTTTATCCGTCATTGAAGCAGGAACTTGTGTAATTTTGAATGCATTTGGTCCGAATTCCTCGATTTCAATTCCAAATGTTTTTAGGTCCTCTAGATAATCTTCTAGGGTTGAAGATTCTTTTGCTGATAGATTTACAACTACTGGCTCTAAGAGTTTTTGGACTGATTCATCTTTATTAGCCTTTGAATCTTCATTTTTTAATTTTTCGTAAAGAATTCTTTCGTGAACTGCATGCTGGTCGTAAATCATTATTCCGGATTCTGTTTCTGTTACTAAATATAAATTGTGGAATTGGTAAACTTTTCTGTTTGAGTAGTTATTAAATGGTTTTGTATTTTCTGGTGGCATGTCTTCAAATGGTGAGTCCCAGAACGAATTTGGTTTTACGAATGGCCTTGGTACTCGTGGTGGATTATTAAAACCCCCAAAGGGTGAAGGAGTTGCGAATGGATTGCTCGAAAAAGGTTTTGGGTTTTCTGACCCAGGAACAAGGTTTGTTCTATCGAGCGCGGCTTTTACTGCATTTCTAACAGATGTGAAAATTAATTGTTCGTTACTGAATTTCACTTCTTCTTTTCTTGGATGAACATTTACGTCAACAATATTTGGTTGAACATCTATGAATAAAACATATTGAGGATATGTGTTTTTAGGAATCAAGCTTGAATATGCATTCCTTACAGCAAACGCAATTGACTTGTTTTCGATTGTTCTTTTATTTACAAAGATAATTTGGAGTTTTCTTCTTTCCGATGCTATTTCTGGCTTTCCAGCAAATCCATATATTTCAACATGTGGATGTTCAAAGAATATTGGAATCAATTTATCGTTTAGATCGTTTCCTGCAATTGCCTTTACACGATCTTCAATTAAGTGGTCTTTTGGTAATGAATAAATTGTTTTGTCATTATTAATAAGAGTTAAGCCGGTTTTAGGATTAGCAATTGCGTGAGCCTCAACAATATCTAAAATAGCTTTATATTCTGATTGGGCTGATTTTATGAATCCTTTTCGAGCTGGAATATTAAAAAATAAGTCTTCTACAGTAACTGTTGTTCCTGCTGGAGCACCTGTTTCTTGCAATGAAATTATGTTTCCGCCTTCGATCTTTATTTCGTTTCCTAAATTTTCACCTGAAAGTCTTGATTTTAAAGTGACCTTTGAAACAGAAGCGATGCTTGAAAGAGCTTCTCCTCTAAAGCCATAACTTTTTATATTTAAGAGATCATCCGTTTGATTTATTTTGCTTGTGGCATGAGACTTAAACGCAAGTTCAACGTCGGCCTTGTCCATGCCGGATCCGTTATCTGTGACGCGAATCTTTTTCATTCCGCCGTCTTCGATTTCAATAGAAACTTGGTTTGCGTCGGAATCATAAGCATTATCCAAAAGTTCTTTTACAACAGAGGCTGGTCTCTCGACAACCTCTCCTGCGGCAATCTTATTTACTAAATCATCAGACAAAATATGAATTTTTGACATAGTATAAGTTAATTTTAGCACGAAATTTTGATACCATGTGCGCATGAATATAGGTTTAGCTGATGAAGAACAAATAGAACCTTTTGACAAATTGATGGGTGTTCTTGAAGAGTCTCGTCCTAGGGTGTGTATGTATGATACTGTCTTTACTAAAGATGATGGTAGTAGATATATCCCTCCTAAATTCACTTATGGTGAAACTGGTATTGTACCAACAGTCGAATATGAGACACTTCTTGCTACTAAAACTTATTATCGGTCGTATTCATTGTCCTACACTGATATAAGTGAACTTTTAAGCTTTTACACACCAGAAGAGCTTTCAATGATTAATGCAAATGATTTGGCGTTTTTTCAAAGAGCACAATATTTTAAAGAGGGATCTTCTGGAACTTATTCGACTAGTACTAGTGAAATTAGAAATAAAATGGGCTTAGGTCTTAGAGATATCAGGGCGGACTATACTGGCAAGCCGAATATTTCTGAATTATTGGATCCTGAATCAGTTTTGGATCATGAATCTTCAAAACTAATAGAGCCGGTTTTAATGTTACTTGCATTTAAAATTGTTAACGAAGAAGTTGGTTCTGTTGATGAGATAATCTCGAAATATTCTAGGTTAAATTCGGAGCTATTGTATCTTGGTCTTTCGAACCTATATTTTGAAGAGACTATTCAAAAATTTATTAATAAGGGTTATATGAATTTATCTGATTTGTCGTCATTTTACGAAAAAGCTGTGGATTGGTCTGTAAAACTCTTAAATAAAAGTGTGCTTTCTCGTAGATCAATCAATGCCTCAAGGAGAGGCGTTTTTAGATTATTACCTCCATTCCCTATTGCAGAGGTGAAAATGAAGGATCCAAATAGAAGATTGAATCTATATGCGATAGGTCCGATTCTAAGTGCATGTGGAATTTATTATAGTACAGAAAATATTTCTGATTTAGAAAATATAAATAGAAGGGCCTTTCCACCTGCTGGTATACAAACAGAAATTATTCAAGTTGGAAATATGTTAGTTGATATTATGGAGTATTATTATTCTAACGTAACTGATAAAGAATACACAGAACTTTACAAACTCTTTGACGTACTTAGAAGTGTTTTTAGCGATACCATTAAAAAGAAGGTGCCGCAAAATCGTTAATTATTAATCTGCTTTTATTCAGAGTTAGGTAAATTTTCCTGATCGTTGTTTTGCAAGCTTTTAGCATTTTGGTTCGTTATTACATTTTTACCAGTTTTGTTTTCGATCTCTTTTCTCGCATTTCCCGCTATTGTACCTCCTTCGCGAGCTACTTTTTTATTATCATTAAAAGTTTCTGGCTTTTTAACCTTGGAAATTTCTGTTGTAGAAGTCTCTGCTAACATATTCAGGACAATCTCTAGGTTAGTCATATTATCACGTAGATTTTCTTTCTTCAGATTTTTATATTTTTTGTAGTCTTTTGTTTTCATTCCTGCCCAAGCGAAGGAAATTTCGTCTGTTAAAATAGCGAATTCGTCTGCTGATTTTATACCCCTTTCATTCCATTCATTTGTCAGATCTTTTCTTATTTCAACGCTTTTTAATCTCAAATTGACCCAGTTCTTGGAATATCCTTTTTTAAGATATGTTCCCATTGCTCTTTGAATTGCTTTTTCAGGATCTTCTGTTTCTTCCACTCTTTCATATCCGACCCTTGCTAGCCAAAGTTTAAACGGTTCAGCATTTGGAGATGGGATCGATTGGATAATGCGAAACATTACTTCAGTATCGGCAACGTCTGTTAAATAGTATTTACAATCTGATGATTGTAATTTCAGTTGGTGACATTTTGTCACCGACTCACTTCCTTCTTTGCGGAGTCTTTCTGCCAATTTGTTCCAATACTTTCTTGCATCAGTACTATTTGTTAATATCCTTACCACGTCAACTATCGAAAAATACCAAAGTTCTTTTTCTTCGTCCCAGTGACGACGAATTTGTTTACCATCAAATATTGCAATTGCTTTATTTACTATCTTTTTCATAATAATTATTTTAAATAACCTACTGCATTATAATTCTTTTGAGCCCTTTTATAAATCGCTTTTGTCCTACCTCCCAAATGCTATTCGGTCGGGTGCCATTTCTTTAGTTCCTATTATTGCTCCCGGCTTTATTGTGAATGCTCCGTATTTGGAGTTTATTTTGTCTATAACTTGTGTTAGGTTTTGTTCCCTTAATGTGTCGCAAAATAGGTCGAGTTGTGTGCCTGTGGATTTTTTTATATTAAGACAATAAATTTCGAGTTTGCGTACAGACTCTTTGTGGGGACTTTTTACATATATTGAAAGTACGGATTTATATATGTCTATGGAGTCGGACAAATTTCTTTTTGAGTTTATCGTGTCGTGCCAATATGTATGATTTGCGAATTTTATTCCAATTCCAATTTTGTTTGTTGTATAGCCTTGGGCTCGAAGTCGCTGGCCACATTTTTCTACAAGTTTTTGAATAACTATTTTTATTTTTGATGGATCTGTAAGTGGAGTCGGAAGAACGTATGATTGGCTAAAGGATCCTCTTTTTGTTTGAAAGTCATCGATTTCATAACCATGAAGCCGGAGTATCCAGTAGTATGAGGAGATGGATTTGAAGGCGGCGCCGATTACTATCGGCGCCGCATAATAAAAATCTAAAACGCTAAAAATTCCAACTTGATTTAACCTTTGCTTATTGTGTGTGCTTATTCCATGCAAATCCTCTAGCCCTAACTTACTATAAATATTCAAGAAGTTATTAATATCTATTTGTTCTAGTCCATCTGGTTTTATAAGTCCTGCCGCTGTTTTTGCCAAAAATCTATTTGGACCAATTCCGACTGAAACGCTAATCCACTCACCTATTTCAGATCTAATTCTGCTTTTTATTTCTTTTACCACTTTTATTAGGCCTATTTTCATCGCTGGATAGTTTTTCAAATGCAAAACAAATTCATCTATTGATTTTGGTTCTAAATGGTCGGTGTATGTATCTAATAGTTTGCGCATTTTTGAGTGGATCAATCTATATTTAGGTGGATCTGCTTCTAAAGTTATTAAATTCGGGAAAATCTTTTTTGCCTCAAAAATGCGCATTCCTGTTTTTATGCCTACTCTTTTAGCTTCGATGGATGGCGCAAGTATGCAACCTTCTGGAATATTGTTTGCACAAACCGCAATTTCCTTGCCTCTTAATTTTGGATTGTATTGTTGTTCGATAGTTGCAAAGCATGAATTAATATCCACATGCATAACACTTGGGATTTCATTATTAAAGTCTAAATGTTTTAGATCCTGGATTATGCTGTTTGGCATAATTTGAATATACAACCGAAGGGCCTTCGGGTAAAGTATGGGCCTGGGGCGAGGGTCTTGCGGGCCTGGCCCGCAAGACCCTCGCCCTTCCACTTGACAGAATAAAGATTAACAATAGATACTGATTGTATGAATATAAATAAGGTTTTAACCTCTCCTCTTTTGTATATTTTGATTTTGGTTGTAGGTGGTGGATATTGGTTCACGAATTACCTTTCAATGAAAAATAATACGCTTAGTGTTTCTGGTTATGCTGATACGACTGTAGAAAATCAGGTGGCCTCATTTTCAGCTGGAGTTTCTACGGTAGATGACAAAAAAGAAGTTGCGGTTAAAGAAGTAAACAATAAGGTAGATAGTTTGATAAATGCTGTAAAACTTTTTGGAATTCCTGCGTTTGAACTAAAATAAATTTAGCTTTAGTTGTGGATTTGATGACTGATTAAGTAATTCCTTGGCCCTATCTATTACTTCGTCTGGAATTCCAGCAAGCTTTGCGACTTCAATGCCATAACTTTTATCCGTTCCGCCTTTTTCAACCTTGTGAAGGAATTTTATATCAGAGCCTTCTGAAATCGCTTCAATATGATAATTTTTGAGTGATTTTAATTTTTGATCAAGCGTCGTTAATTCATGAAAATGGGTTGCGAATAATGTTTTTGCTTTTATCTTGTTATGTATAAATTCTGTAATAGCCTTTGCAATACTAAGTCCATCTGCTGTGCTTGTTCCCCTTCCGACTTCGTCTAGGATTATTAGTGAATTTTCCGTTGCGTTGTTTAAAATCTTTGCCGTTTCAATCATTTCAACCATAAATGTGCTTAATCCTTGAGCGATAGCATCCCCTGCTCCAATTCTTGTGAAAATTCCGTCTACTATCGAAATATCGGCGACTGATGCTGGAACAAATGATCCAGCTTGTGCCATGATTTGAATCAAAGCAATTTGTCTTATGTATGTTGATTTTCCTGACATATTTGGACCAGTTATTAAATGTATAAATTCCTTTTTATTAAAATTTGTTGAATTTGGAGTAAATTCTGACATCCCAATGGATTTTTCGATTACTGGGTGGCGCGCCTCATTTAGAATCAAAGAAAAATGAGGCGCGCTGTATATTTTTGGCTTCACATAATTATTTTCTATTGAAACGGCAGCAAAACATTGTAAGCAGTCTATATTTCCTATGATTCTGGCTGATTTTTGTATTGATGAAGTAAAATTCAGGAGTTCAATTAATAAAGCTTGAAATATTTCGAGTTCGATTTTGTTGATTTTTTCTTCGGCATTTAAGACGATATCCTCCCTAAATTTAAGATCATCAGTAATATACCTTTCAGAGTTCACAAGTGTTTGTTTTCGTATGTAGTGAACTGGTACGTGTGTGCTATTCGCCTTGCTTACTTCGATGTAATATCCAAATACAGAATTAAAGCCTACTTTTAGAGTTGATATTCCTGTCGCTTTTTTTTCAATCAGTTCTAATTGTGATATCCAATCTTTACTGTCTTTTATACTTTCTTTTATATCATCTAGTCCTTGATCAACGTTTTCCTTTATCATTCCTCCAACATGAATTGAAACCGGAGGTTCATCTCGAATTTTGTTTTTTATTAAATCCGAGACATCTTTAATATCGGATATTAAATTTCTGTATAAATTCTCGTTTAAGACTTTATCATCAATTATTATTTCCAATAAATTTGATGTAAGTTGAAGCGAATTTGAAAGTCCAATTAAGTCGCGCGCGTTTGCCGTATTTGTTCCAACTTTCGAAACTAATCTTTCTATGTCTGCGATATGTTTAAGATTTTCTTGGATTTTTTCCCTTAATCTATGATTTTCTGAAATGTGTTCTACTATATCAAGCCTTCTTTGAATTTTTTCAAGATTAAAAAGCGGACTTGATATCCAGGACTTAAGAAGTCTTCCACCCATTGCTGTATATGTTTTATCCAAAGTTTCAATAAGACTAAATGTATTTGTTGATGTTTCTCTTCTTTTATTTGAATAGAAAATTTCCAAATTATTTATTGTTCCAAAATCAAGTTGCATATACTCTGAATTTGATTCGTTTTTTATTTTTTTTATATGGAACAATTTATCTTTTTGCGTGTACATCAAGTATTCAAGTAATTGCTTTATGGCGTCTATAATGGCTAGATCATTTTCATCTATACTGAAAACCTCTAGAGACTTCACTTTGAAAAAGTCTTTGATATATGAAAGGTTTTCGACATGATTACTGTTTGATTCAATTGCTTTTGAGATATTTGTCTTAGTAGAATTTTTTAGCTTTTTAAGCAAATCAGAATCGTTGTACAGATCATCCTTTAGAAGGATTTCGCTTGGGTCTATATCAATGATTTTGGAAGTTAAAAAAGTGTTTTGATCTATTGTTTGAGGTTTAAGCTGAGACTCTTTGATTATAAAATCTCCTGTGCTTATATCGGCATAGGCCAGAGCTAACAAGTTTTTTTTCTTATCAATGCTCAAGGAAAGAACATAATTGTTTGACTTATTTTCTAGCATGTTTTCGTCGACGATTGTTCCAGGTGTTACAACTCTAATAACATCACGTTCGACTATTTCCCCGGATTCTTGCGGCGTTCCGATTTGCTCACAGATCGCCACTTTGTGACCATTTTTTACCAGTTTTGAAATGTATGCGTCTGAAGCATGAAACGGAACGCCGCACATTGGGATTGCTCCGTCTTTTCCTTTATTTCTTGCTGTAAGTGTTATGTCCAGTACTTTTGACCCTATTTCAGCATCTTCCAAGAACATTTCATAAAAATCACCAAGTCTAAACAGCAAAATGCAGTCTGTGTACTGACTTTTTATAGATGCATATTGTTTCATCATTGGCGTTTCGAAGTGTTTCATTTTATAGATTTTTTAATATGTCGCTTGGATAGTAAATTACTTTTGGTAAATTTATATCTGTTTTTTTAGATATGTATAGGTAGCTTCCCTGGTGGTATAAAAATACCGCAGGAACTTTTGTTGATAAAACGTCTTGGAAAATGCTGTAGTGTTTGATTCTTTCAGCTTCATCAAATGTTTTTCTTCCTTCTTCGAGTGCTTTATCTGCTCTTAAATCAGTAAATCCTGAAAAATTCAGTTTATCGATTTGTGTTGAATGCCAAAAAGCATATCTATCAGGATCTGGAGAAGTTTCATGTCCAATAAATAAGACGTCATATTCTCCTTTTTGCCCTCTTGTTACTATGTCTTCAAGGCTCAGGAATTCAATTTCAAGGTTTATTCCTAGTTCTTTTTCCCATGAGCTTTTTAGTAAGGATTCAATTTGTCTTCCGTCGTTATTGTTTGGAAGTAATATTGATAGTTTTGTCAGAACAGATGATTGCGATGTTGTTAAGCTTGCTTTCGGATTATATGCAGGCTCGAAAAGTGTTACTTTCCCTGCGAATGTTTCGCCTAAAGGTCCTTTCGCGAGTATTGCATTTTCATAATAGTGTTGTTTAAGATGGTCTTCGGTATTTAGGGCACTTTCAAGAACTTTCCTGTTTTCAACTGGCTCAAGGGCAGTTTGCCTTGTGTTAAATAGCAAAACGAAATATCTTCCAAGATATGTTAGACCAATTTTGTTGGCTCCTGTAAGCGTTATGTCCGAGTTGCTTAGGAATGCATTTATTTCTCCAAGTTTATATCCTGTCTGCTGGTCGTTTTCGCTTTTATAAAAGCTTACGCTTAGCCTGTTGTATTGTTTGTTTCCTGAAAATGATTGAAGTATGACTTTTTGAACAGAGTTTCCTTCTTTTTGAACAAATAGTATTTGGTAACTTGTTGATCCTATCGGTTGTAATTTTGATTGGTTTGGAAGGTGTGCGGGTTCTATCCCAAATGTCATTATTGATGGAAGCATTGATGTTGGATTTGAAAGTTTTATTTGGACTTCTTGTGGACTGACTTTTTCTATTTCCATTTCATTTATCAGGTTTTCATAAAGCGAGAGGGTATAAATGATGTCGTTTGAGGTTATTTGAGTTCCGTCTTGCCAGGCCGCGTCTTTTTTTAATTTAAAGTCGTATGCTGTAAGGTCGTCTGAAACCGACCAGCTAGATAGTAAATCTGTTTTTAATTCGCCGTCTTGGTATTTGAATAAGCTTCTGAATACCATTTGTGAAACTAATTTTTCGCTGTCTGTTGTTGCGTTATGAGGTAGAAAACTGACTGGTTGTCCGACCATTCCGACAGAAAGTGTTGTTTGTGGAATAAGCGTTGCTAATGCTAGGAAGATATTTAGTAAAAGAACTTTGATCGCTGATAGCAACATTCCTTTAGTTTATTGCGTTAGAAAATTTGCAATGGATGCAATTACAAAGATTGTTCCGAATACTATTGTTAGATTATATACGACTTTTTCTGTTCCCCTACGGGATCTATTTATGTTTGAGGTTTTTGAATATATTCCTGATTCGTGTTGCTGAATGAGAACTAATACAATTATCACTATCGACGCGAGTATTTGGATTGTATTTAGGATGCCAACTATTTGCATTTTTTATAATAAAACTTTTCTTATAAGCCAGTTAATTATACCGATTGAAACTGAAGCTGCAATGAGTGTCCAAAACCAGGATAGGTATATTTCCGGAATTGTAATTCCAAGATAATTAAAGCTGAAAAACCCATCTGATATTGATATTCCTTGTACAAGGTAAACCGTTAGGTAAATGACGAGTGCGTTTATAATCCAATTAAAAAAGCCTAGTGTGACAATATTAATCGGAAATGAAATAATTTTTAAAATAGGTTTAACGAAAACATTAACAAGTCCTAAAACAACAGCTCCAATTCCTATTACCTGTAAATTGCCGTCTACATTAAAACCATCGATAATATAAGCTGTGGCAAAAATCGCAACAGCATTAGAAACAACACTGCGTAAAATATTTTTAATTCCAAACATTAAAAACATTCTATACAGGAAAGAGAAAGGATGCAAATTATCGTCCGCCTTTTGGCGATCTACAAAAGTAGAAATCTTCTATATGTATTAGAGGTAGTCATCAATGGCTTTACCCTTTTAAATCTACAAAAGTAGAAATCTTCTATATGTATTAGAGAGAATATTTAGTAAACAGACACGCCGAGATCTACAAAAGTAGAAATCTTCTATATGTATTAGAGTAAACCCGAATGATCTTGTTGGTCAAATCTACAAAAGTAGAAATCTTCTATATGTATTAGAGCCCCTGCATGACCCGAAACTTGAACATCTACAAAAGTAGAAATCTTCTATATGTATTAGAGATCCTTCTTATCAGCCCCTCTTAAATAATCTACAAAAGTAGAAATCTTCTATATGTATTAGAGCTTACCACCTTTTCTTATGTGATGGATCTACAAAAGTAGAAATCTTCTATATGTATTAGAGCCATTACTTGCAATCCGATAAGTTCATTATCTACAAAAGTAGAAATCTTCTATATGTATTAGAGAAGAAGACCAAGCAGACTATCTCGATATCTACAAAAGTAGAAATCTTCTATATGTATTAGAGCACGCCATAATTAGGCACGGGAACAGGATCTACAAAAGTAGAAATCTTCTATATGTATTAGAGCCCAAAATTAGAATATTTAACAAGGATAATCTACAAAAGTAGAAATCTTCTATATGTATTAGAGACTACAAGTTCACCTGGAGAAAGCTTAATCTACAAAAGTAGAAATCTTCTATATGTATTAGAGTACCATAGTAGAGAGACGGCTACTATATCTACAAAAGTAGAAATCTTCTATATGTATTAGAGCGTCTACTGGTACGCCTACCGGCTACTAATCTACAAAAGTAGAAATCTTCTATATGTATTAGAGTGCCCAAATCTTGTGACAACAATGTTTTTTGCGATTCGTGACGTTGGATTTATTTTTTAGTTTGTTCATATTATTTTTCAGATTTAGGCACCATAACAACAATTTTCAATGATTTCGTCATACAACATAAAAATATGGAGACGAAGGTTTTGAAATTTCTCTAATATTTACAGTGTGATTTCCACCTTACGGTTATTTAATTATAAAAGAACAGTTCGCTATAAATATATCACTTCTTTGTCTTCATAGGTAGCTGAACCAAATTTTAATACACGTTTTTGGCACGCGTCGCAAATCATAAAGACATAAACGCTATCAGTGTTTTTGAATTTCTTGATAAATGTTTTTTCTATCTCTACTGATATATTGTCAAGCAATCGCCTGCTATTTTTAATTTTATACACAGAATATTGAACACGTTGGCCATATTTTTGAATAAAGTTTGAAAATTCTGATCTAACCTTGTCATCTGAAATATCATACGTTAGTAAAAGCATATTTATATCAAGAACTCTTTAAAATTATACTTTTCAGAATTCATCATAAATCTATAAAAACTAAGCACATAATCATAAACCTGTTCTTTTTCAGTAAGTAAAGCTGTTGTATAAATATTTAAATATTTTTTTCTGGTTTGATAGTCTTTTAACGTGAACTGTGAATCATTAAAAAGAAAGTCGTTATCAAAATTGATTTGACCTAAATTAACTGCTTTGATTGTCGCATAATCGATCAACGGACGAATAGCTTCCATTAAATCGCACACTAATGACTTCCGCTTATAAAATTCCCTATGATAAATACCCTTATACAAGTCAAATCCAAACAATGATAATAAAGAATCAATATAGTTAAATAAAATCGTATATCCAATATCCAAAATCAAATTTATCGGGTCTTCCTTTGTTTGTGGTGCTCTTCTGTGCCAATCAACATCCGCAAACATTAACGGAAAATATTTACTAGCAAAATTACCTTCCCTTGCAAGTAATTCTTGTAGGGTATTTGTTTTATCAATTTCTTCGAATATGTGATTTTTAATTTTTGATAAATCTTCTCTATTTGCTTTTTTAAGCGTGGCTATCTGGTTAACAATTTTGTTTTTTACTATTAGTTTAGATATCACAGTAGAAGATATTTCGTTTAAGTAATATTGTTTCTCCCTTAATGCATAATTACCATCTGCTGAAGCATTAATATGGTTTTTATTCTTTAAGTCGTATCCTAAAAAATAAATAGAAATACCCATATCTGTTAATTTATTTATGAGATTTGTTGTTATCGTGCAATCGCCAATAATCATTAATGCTAAAACAGAATAGATTGTTAGCTTTGTCGTGACATTCTCGTTTTCTAAGAGGCATATATTAGAATTTTCTAATCTAATTGATTTATCAATTCCATCTTTGGGGATTATGAAAACCACTTTTTTTTCTTTGAAGTCTGGTAAAGTTAACATTTTGAATATGGACATAAAACACTATAAATACACTTTTCGCATTTTAATGCTGATACACCAGTAAAATCCTTAATATTGTAGTTTGCCATTTCATTTATGAAATCGGCAAATTTTTCAGTAGAATTTTTGTCGGGCAATTCTATTTTGTATTTTTTATTATCGGTTAATGAATAAAAGCTTAAACTTTTTACAGAAAAGCCCATTTCAGTCAAGCAAAAATATTGAGCATAAATTTGCAAAAAATAACCATCATAAAGTTTTACTATTTTGTTTTTTCTTTCTACTAACTCACCCGTTTTCTGATTAAATGTATCTATCTTGCCAACAAGTTTATATTTATTTGAATAAATTGAGGTTGATTGTAATATTTGTTTTCTTGATGAAAAAGTATTGTTGTCAATTGTTGTATGTGCTAACTTACCAGAAGTTTGATAGTTAGAGTGAAAAGTTGAAGTATGAAAATTTTCATAAACATTATGAAGATAAATCGAATATGGACAAAATAAAAAGTCATTTAATTTAGAAATTTGAATATAGTCTTCAAACATTTATTTGATCTTATTTAAGTTTTTCATTATCTTTGATTTTTGGTAAATAGTTTTTTGTTGAAACAATTGATTTA
>Ga0210057_1001995_pt1 | contig 30055 bp, 36 predicted proteins | sample CryGeyCG2114_010_2_FD_183968 | JGI IMG/M metagenome (GOLD analysis project Ga0210057, IMG submission 183968) | Groundwater microbial communities from aquifer - Crystal Geyser CG10_big_fil_rev_8/21/14_0.10 (SPAdes) (version 2) | ecosystem: Environmental > Aquatic > Deep subsurface > Groundwater ...
CTCACTTCTTTCATAGTAGATTGAGCAATAATTTTTGCTCGTTTTTCCCCTTTATTTAAAATTTCTCTGACATAAACTTCTCGGTTGAGAAGTTCTTTTCTTTTTCTTCTGAACGGTTCCAGTTTTAAAATCAGAAGTTCAGCAAGTTGTTTTTTAAATTCGGCATATCCTTTTCCCTTAAATTTTTTTTCAAGTCCTTCTATTGACTTTCCCGAGAATAAAGAATAAATCGTTAAAAGATTAGATAGGCCGGCTTTTTTCTTCCTATCATATTTAATAATTTTTCCGGTGTCAGTAACAGCTTTCATAATTTTTTCTTTAATAACTTCTGCTTCGTCGAATAACCCAATATAACTTTCTGGCTTATCGGTTTTTGACATTTTTTTCTTTGGATTTTGCAAAGACATAATTTTAGCTCCTCTTTTAGGGAGCAAAGCCTTGGGTTCTTTAAAGGTTTGACCAAATCTCTGGTTAAACTTTCTGGCAATGGTTCTGGCTAACTCAACGTGCTGTTGTTGGTCTTTTCCCACCGGTACCAAATCGGTTTGATATAACAAGATATCAGCTGCCATTAAGATTGGATAATTTAAAAGCCCGGCATTAAGGTTCTTTTTAAACTTTTTTGCCTTTTCTTTATACTGGGTCATTCTACTAAGGTCGCCAACAGGGGTGACGGTGTTCAATAACCAGGTTAACTCACCATGCTCTTTGACCTGGGATTGAATAAAAATTATGGATTTTTCAGGGTCAATTCCGGCAGCCAGATAAACAATAGCTTTTTCTAAAATTAAATCCTTTAAAGTTTTCGGGTCAAAGGGAGCGGTCAGGGCATGCAAATCAACAATACAAAAAATACACTCTTCTTCCTCTTGGAGTTCGAGCCATTGCTTGATGGCCCCTAAATAATTTCCAATATGGATTGTGCCTGTTGGCTGGATACCACTAAAAACCCTCATAATAATTAAACTTCTATTACAACCGGTAAAATCATTGGCCTTCTTTGGGTTTTGCTATACAAGAAATCGCCGACTTTATTTCTGATTTCACTTTTGACATAAGCGAAATTTACTACTTTCTCTGAACCACAAGCTTTATTAACAATCGTTATTACTTTGTCTCGGGTCTCGGCTAACAATTTTTTAGATTCTCGTAGATAGACAAATCCTCTTGATATTATATCAGGAGAACCCCGAACCCTGCCAGTGGCTCTATCAATAATAGCTATAATAACAAACATCCCATCTTGAGCTAAAAGTTGTCTGTCTCTTAAAACTATCTCACCTACATCGCCAACCCCCAAACCGTCAACCATTACATAATTTATCGGAACCCTCTTTTTTTCAATAAAAATTCTATTTTTGCTTAAATTAATAACCTGGCCGTTTTCGGCGACAATAATATTTCTTTCGGGAATTTTTTGTTCCCTGGCAATTTCAGAATGAGCAACTAACATTGAATATTGGCCGAAGATGGGTAGGAAAAATTTAGGCTCCATTATTTGAAGCATTTTTTTAAGCTCTTCTTTTTTAGCATGGCCGGAAGCATGAATATCCATCATTTTGTAATGAAAAACTTTAGCCCCCTGGCGTAATAATTCATCTTTTAAATTTTGAACCGTTCTTTCATTGCCAGGGACGACCGAAGAGGAAAAAATAATAGTATCACCCTTTTTAATTCTCAAAAAAGGATATTCTTTATTGGCAATTCTCATCAAAATAGCTGACCCTTCCCCCTGGGCTCCGGTGCCAAGCAAAGTTATTTTTGAATCGGGATAATTCTCAAGGTGTTTAGGTAAAATCAGAGTATTCTTTTTCGGTTTAATATAGCCCAATTTTTTACAGATTTCGACGTTCATTTTCATTGTATAACCATCAATAGCGACCTTTCTTTGATATTTCTCTGATAAAGTAATGATTTGTTGCATTCGGTTTATCAGAGAACCAAAAGTAGCGGCAATAATTCTGCCCGGGGCTTCTTGAAAAATTTTTTCTAAGTTTTTAAAAATTTCTTTTTCTGAAAGAGAACAACCTTCCTCTTCGGCTCCGGTTGAATCTGACATTAGGAGCAAAATTTTCCTCTTGCTAAAATTTTTCAACTTTTCAAAATCGGTTGGTTCATCGTTAACCGGGCTTGAATCAAACTTAAAATCAGAAGTGTGCAAGATATTTCCAATTGGAGTTTGAATGAAAAACCCGAGATTATCGGCAATGTTGTGGTTTTGTCTAAAAAATTCAATATTAAAAGGACCCAATTGAATTTTATCTCCACTTTTTACTTCTTGAATTTTTAATTTTGGTAAGTTTGGAAAATCTTCTTGCCTTCTAAGAATAATTCCTTTAGTCAATCTGGATGCCCAAATGGGTAAGATACCCAGTTTCTCAATTAAATAGGGGAGGGCTCCGATGTGGTCGTAATGACCGTGGGTAAAAACTATACCTAAAACCTTTTTTTTATTTTTTTGTTCGACCAAATAAGAAGTGTTGGGAATAACATAATCAATTCCCGGCATATCTTCTTCTGGAAATCCTAAACCGGCATCGCAAATTAAAATCGATTTTTCATATTCAAGGAGAAGCATATTTCTACCAACTTCTCCCAAACCCCCAAGGGGGATAATTTTGAGATTTTTTTGTTTTTTCATAGCAGTGCCGAGAGTGGGACTCGAACCCACATGGAGTTTCCTCCACAGCGTTCTGAACGCTGCGTGTCTAACCAATTTTCACCACCTCGGCTTATTTTAAAAAATCTAAACTTTTCGGTTTTTTCTTCAAGGGTTTTTCAAATCTTATTTTAGGAACCTTTTTGTAATTTTTATTGAGAAGCCAACCTCGTTTTGTATAATAATAACAAGCCCCCTGAAGTTTTTCAAACAAATCATAATCATTTTGACATTTTTTAGAGACCCAATTTCCCATTTTTAGTGCTTTTTTTGAGGGATTAATAGTTAAATGATGATAGCCGGGAGGAATAATAAAAAATTTTCCTTTTTCGGTCGGGACTACATAAACATCCTCAACAATCTCGCCCCTTCCCTTTTGTAAAAGAAAAAAAGCTTTGCCTGTTAAAACCCGATAAATTTCTTTTTCTTTTTTTTTATGGCAGTGGCCCTTGGTTTTGGGAAATTCCTCTCCCAGCATCCGGGAAGGAATTGAGGTTATATCATATCTTAAACTATTTTCCGTCTTGACACCTTGCCAAACATAATAAACCGGAAAATCTTTAATCCTCTTTGCCCATTTTTGGTCATATAAGACCTTTTTCATCTCCTTTAAATATCTAATTTGCGTTTTCATTTGAATCTGATGGAGGTCGGACCTCCTATCAAATGTTCGAGGTCGGACCTCCATCAACTTCTTCATTAATTTTATTATTTCCAGATTCGTCGGGTTTTAATATACCAATTTTCAATATCAGAAAATCTTTTTGAAGAATCTACAATAATTTTTGTTTGGATACCCTGAATTTCTCTACTGACAAAATAAAGATAGTCGGGACGATACAAAAAGAGGGCCGGGGCATCTTCAACAAGGATATCTTGGAATTCTTCAAATAGTTCTTTGGCTGATGGCAAATCTAAGGTGGTTCTGACTTTTTCTAATAACTTGTCTACTTTTTTGTTCTCGTATTGAGATAGATTAAGCCCGGGGTCTTTCTTTTGAGAGGAATGCCAAAAGGGGAAGGGGTCGGGAATTTGTCCCAAAACTTCACCAAAAAGCAAAATCTCATAATTTCTTGGCTTAATAATTTCTTGCTTTAACTGAAAAATTGGATAGGTTATAACCTCGAGTTCGATGCCAAAATTTTGCCATTGCTCTTTTAAAACTTTAGCTGTTTCTACTAATTGAGAATCTTCAACCGTTATTAAAGTGAATTTTAAAGGTAAAATTTCTTTTTCTTTTTGACAAATTTGATTTAAAATTTGGCGAGTTTTTTCTTTAACTTCACCCGTTCCTTTTTCAAGTCCAAAGGGTTCCAAAATTTCTTCTTTATATTTTTCCTGCAACCTGACCACCGCCTCTTTTGTCTTTTGACCAAAAAAACCGGAAATTATAGCCTCGGGATAAATCTCTGGGTCTTGGGCTAAACATTGCTGTAAAGCCCTTACTTCTTCCCCCTGATTTCCCTTTTTCAAATCACTTTTAAATTCAAAAATTCTTTCTTTGACGACTTTAACAAATTTACCATCTTGTTTTTCAAAACCAGATTTTGTTAAAAGATTTTCAGCTTTTTCTGGATTAAATTCATAAATTTTTGAAGGCGGGTTTAATCCGTAAAACTCTGGCAAAATAGGAGTATTTATAATTTCCCCCTTGGCCCCCAAAACCTTTTCTAAAATAGTTTGTTTATCGGTAATATAATTCAGGGCCTGTCTTATTTCTTTTAATTTCAAAAACTCTGAGTTTTCAAGATTGAAAAACAGAGCAAAATATCTTGGTAAAGAAAGAGCATATTCAGCCAGCCCTTTTGTCTCAATTGCATTATGTCTGAAAGAAAATCCCTTAATTTCCCCTCTGTTAAAAGAATCTGCTAACTCTTTTTCTGAATCAAAAAAACGAAAGGAAATTTGAGAAATGAAAGGTTTTTGCCCGTGATAATTTTTAAATTTCTCTAAATCTAAAAATATAATTTTACCGGAATCGGTTTGAGAAAGTGCTTTAAATTGATAAGGGCCTGAACCCACCGGTTTTAGATTAAAAACAGCTAAAGGAAAATTTTGGGGTAAAATCTCCTGCCAGATATGCTTTGGTAAGATTTTTAAAGTTAGTCTTTCCAGAAAGGGGGCATAAGGGTCTTTTAGTTTGAACCTGAGAACTGAATCCGAAATTTTTTCAATGTCTACCCCCAGCCAATTAGCCCTTAAAGGACTTTTATAATCAGGGTTTTGAATTGTCTGAACAGTAAAGATTATATCATCGGAAGTCAATTTATCACCATCCTGCCAAAAGATATTTTCTTTTAAATAAACTTCATAGGTTTTTCCATCTTCGGAGATTGTAAAATCTTTTACTAAATCAGGAATTATTTCTCCTCGGCCATTATATTTCAGTAAACCCGAAAAAATGAGTTCTACTAAATCCCGGTCAGCATCTGAATTAGCATAGATTGGATTTAAAAATCTGGGTTGACCTATTATTCCTTCAATATATTTTCCTCCAAAAGCCGGGCCAATTTGGGTATTTTGGAAATAAAAATTAGTTATTAAAATAATAGCAGAGCCTAAAAATAAAACAAAAAAAACCAAAAGAAGAAATTTTTCCTTTTTGTTTAAAACCTCAAAAACTCTTTTCCATTGAGAAAACTTTGGCCAATAAGAGTAATGTCTTTTGAGCTTTTTAAGTTTTGAATTAAAAAAAATGAACCAAACTTTGATTTTCTTGGGAAAATTTCCAAAATACATATTTACAAAAGGAGATTTAAAAGAGCCAGAAGAATAAACAGCCCCCCAAAAACACAGGTTGTCATAAAGATTTTTTTCTGAGCTCCTCTTAAGGTACCGTAGGCCTCGCTTCCTCCTCCTCCAAAAAGAGAACCCAAAGCCTGCCCTCTTTGTTGCAAGAGAATTAGAGTTATGAGTAAAATTGAAACAATAATTTGAGCTATAGGTAAGACATTCATTTATTTAGGCGATGAAACTAAAGTTTCATCTTCATCTTTCGCTACGCTCGGCTATTCAACTAACCCTTTTACTGGTTTGTATAAACCGAAGACCCAATTTAATGCCAAAACTATTAAGGTGGTCCAAAAAAGAGGCAAAATTCCTAAGATTATTAGCTGGGGAAAAAGAATATCAATCAGCCACAAGATTGCCATGTTTAATATTAAAGCAAAAAGCCCCAAAGTTAAAATTCTGAGAGGCAGAGTAAAAAAATTCAAAATGGGCTTGATGAAAAAATTAATTAATCCCAATGAAACCCCAGCCAAGACTAAACCTTGCCAGGGACCTCTAAATTCTACTCCGGGGACAAAAAGAGTAGCCAGCCAGAGGCCTAAAATTCCAGCTAAAATTTGAAAAACCAATTTACTCATTTATTCAACAATTGATTGAGATCGGATCTCCATCAATCTCTATGTTTAATTAATAATAATAAATCCTGGAAATAAAGTCAACCATAAGAAATCCACTTGACAAGAAAAATAGATATAATATAATGTAAATGAGTCAGGGAGGAGCGGTAAAATATAGTTTTTAAATAAAAGGAGATTTTCTCCTCTCTGACTCTTTGCTCTTTTTGGATTATTTTATTACGAAAGAAAGGGGGCAAGTATGGAACGGTTCAGAAAGGCCGCTCAGGTAGCCCTAAGAGCGGTTGATGGAGACGAAAAAAAGGTCTCTGGTTGTTGGCTTATTTCGTCGAAGGAGATACTTTTTCTTCTTTCGGCGGAAAAATATTCTCTCCACTATTTTATAGTGGAGACCATAAAACAACCAGACTGGCAAGCGCAGGTCCTTTTTGAGCGTAGCTACACAATTTCACCTAATCCGGCAAAGGAGGAAATTGTATTTCGAAATTTTGGTGTTCCATCCTAAACCCCCCTTTACCTCATAATTGCCCCTGCTGTGGACATAAGACAGCAGGGGCAGATTTTTTTTAAATCATTTAATAAATTAATGGAGGTCGATTAATGGAGGTCGGACCTCGATTAATCGAGGTCCGACCTCAATAATTTGTTTTAGAGCTTGACAGGGTCTTTTATTTTTTTTAATATCTAAAATAGTCAATTAGCAGTTAAAATATTAGAGTGCTAAACCTATGAAAATTAAACCTTTATCAGACCATATTTTAATAGAACCAATAAAACAGGAAGAAAAAACAAAAACCGGAATTTTACTTCCAGATACAGTTGAAAAAGAAAGACCAGAACAGGGAAAAGTGATTGCGGTGGGGCCTGGTCGCAAAACTTCTTCGGGAAAAATTATTCCCCTGGATGTTAAAGCCGGGGATAAGGTTTTATTTACTAAATACGGTCCCAATGAAATTAAAATGGGTAATAAAGAATATTTAATCGCCAGAGAAGAAGATATTTTGGCGATAATAGAGTAAATTATTATGGCTAAACAAATAAAATATTCAGAAGAAGCTCGGAAAAAATTAAAAGCCGGGGTTGATAAATTAGCTAACGCGGTTAAAGTAACTTTGGGTCCCAAAGGAAGAAACGTTGTTTTAGATAAAGGATTTGGCATCCCTATCATTACCAATGATGGGGTATCTATTGCCAAAGAAATTGAGCTGGAAGATAAAATTGAAAACCTGGGGGCAGAAATTATTAAAGAGGTGGCTGAAAAGACAAGTGAGATAGCTGGCGATGGAACCACTACTGCTGTTTTGTTGGCTCAATCAATAATTTCTGAAGGCTTAAAAAATGTAACCGCTGGTACCAATCCCTTAGCAATTAAAAGGGGGATTGAGAAAGGAGCCCAAAAAGTAATAGAATTTTTGAAGAAAATAGCCAAAGCAATTTCCAAAAAAGAAGAAATGGCTCAGGTGGCAACAATTTCAGCTGAGGATTCAGAGGTTGGTAGTTTAATTGCCGAGGTAATGGAAGAGGTAGGCAAGGATGGGGTCATAACGGTTGAGGAATCAAAGACTTTCGGCCTCCAAAAAGAAATTGTCAAAGGCCTTCGCTTTGAGCGGGGCTTTATTTCTCCCTACATGGTTACCAACCCCGAAAGAATGGAAGCCGTTTTAGAAGAACCCTATATTTTAATTACCGACAGAAAAATTTCTTCCCTTCAGGACATCTTACCAATTTTAGAAAAAGTAGCTTCGGCCGGAAAAAAAGAATTAGTAATTATTGCCGATGATGTCGAAGGGGATGCTTTAGCTACTTTAGTCGTTAACAAGCTTCGAGGAATATTTAATGCTTTAGCTGTTAAAGCGCCTGGTTTTGGTGATAGGAAAGAAGAAATGCTCCAAGATATTGCCGTGGTTTGCGGCGGCAAAGTTATTTCTGAAGAAACAGGAATGAAATTAGATAAAGTTGAGATAGAATTTTTGGGACAGGCAAGAAAAGTCGTAGCTACCAAAGAAAATACTACAATTATTGAAGGGAAAGGAAAAAAGATTGAAGCCAGAATAAATCAAATTAAAAACGAATTAAAAGCCAGCGAATCCGAGTTTGATAAGGAAAAATTACAAGAGAGGCTGGCAAAATTATCAGGCGGGGTAGCGGTGATTAAAGTAGGAGCGGCAACTGAAGTTGAACAAAGAGCCAGGCAACACAAAACAGAAAATGCTTTAGCGGCTACTAAGGCAGCCGTTGAAGAGGGAATTGTGCCGGGAGGAGGAGTAGCTCTTTTAAGAGCTATTGATACTTTGAAAAACCTTGAAACAGAACCAGAAGAAAAAGTAGGGATTTCCATTTTGAAAAGAGCTTTAGAAGAACCAATTCGGCAAATCGCCCAAAATGCTGGTCGAGATGGAGCAGTGGTGGCAGCCGAAGTTAAAAAAGGTGAAGCTAATTTTGGTTATAATGCCCAAACTGATAAATTTGAAGATTTAATGAAGTCGGGAATTGTTGACCCAACAAAAGTAGTCAGGACAGTTTTAGAAAATGCAGTTTCAGCAGCCAGTATGTTCTTAACCACCGAATGTGTGGTTGCTGAACTTCCTAAAAGGGAGGAAGAAAAAGCTTCTGAAATTCCCGGCCCTTACTAAAATAAAGTTTGACTCTTGTTTGATACAAATAATGGAGATCCGATCTCCATTATTTTATTTGCTTGATATATTGTATTTAATGCGATACAATGAAATATATGGAAAAGTCAATTTTAGAGGAATTGAAATTCAAAGAACCTCTTTCTTTAATCTGCCATCGGTTGAAAAATCCCTTATCAATAGTTAAAAGCTATCTTGAATCTTTGATTTCCGGGGATTGTGGAAAAGTAAACGTAAAGCAAAAAGAATACCTAAAAGATGCTTTAGAAAACCTTGGGCGTCTCAAAAAGCAAATTGATGAAATTTTAATCCTTGAAGCCGTGGAGGAGGGGAAATTTAAGTTAAACCTGAAACCTATTTCTTTTAAAACCCTGACTTTGGAGGTGTTAAATAAATTTTCTGACTGGGTTAAGGCGGCCAACTGCAAAATTATCTTTGAGATAGCTAAAAATTTACCAGAAGTTCTTGCTGACCCTGAAGCAACAAAAGAGGTAATTGAAAATTTTATATCTAATGCCTTAAAATACAGCTCGCCTCCGGGCAAAATAGAAATTTCCCTTAAAGTCCAAAGGAAGAAAGTTGTCTTTTCTTGTAAAGATAATGGAATTTCAATTCCTAAAGAAGATTTTAAAAAAGTTTTTACTAAATTTTATCGCTCAGAAAAAGCAATTGAGATAGACCCCTCGGGTTCTGGTTTAGGTCTTTACCTAAACAAAAAAATTATTGAAGAAAGCGGAGGCAACATTTGGTTTAAAAAAAATAAAGATTTCGGAATGACTTTTTATTTTAGTTTACCCATTTCTAAATAACTTATGACTAAAAAAGCTAAAATTTTAATGATAGAAGAAGAAAGATTTTTAAGAAAGGTTTATCGGAACAGATTAACCAAAGCTGGTTTTGATTTTGTTGGGGCTACAAATGGTATTGAGGGTTTAAATAAAGTTGTTTTTGAAGGGCCTGATTTGATAATTTTAGATTTAGTTTTGCCTCAAAAAAACGGTTTCGAAGTTTTAAGAGAATTAAAAAGAAACAAAAATACAAGACAGATACCGGTAATGATTTTGACCAATCTTGGTGAAAAAAAAGAGATTGAAAAGGCCTTTGGCTTGGGAGCCAAAGATTTCTTGATAAAAACAGAAGTTTCTTTAGACGAAGTTTTAAAGAAAATTGAAAAATATGCTTTGTCCCATTTGTAAAAAATCATTAGAAAAAGCAATCTTTCATAAAGTAGAAGTTGATTTTTGTCCAATTTGTCTGGGAGTTTTTTTTGAGAAAGATGAATTAAGGCAGGCCAAAGATGCAAAAGATAAAGAATTAAACTGGTTAGATATTGACCTCTGGAAAGCTCCAGAAAAATTTAAAATCTCTCTTTCTCAAAAATCCTGTCCCTTTTGCCAGGTGCCTCTTTACGAAGTAAATTACGGCGATTCCAAAATTTCCTTAAACGTTTGTAATTTATGCCAGGGGATTTGGTTGGATAGGGGAGAGTTTAAAAAGATAATTGGATATTTAAAAGAAAAAGCAAAATACGAGATTTTGGAGAATTATCTCAAAAATTTGACAGAAGAATTTAGAGAGATTTTTAGCGGTCCGGAAACCCTCAAAGAAGAAGTTTTAGATTTCTTAACAGTTTTAAAACTTTTGAACTACAAATTTGTTGTTCAGCATCCAAATATAAATAAGATAATTTCTAATTTACCAAAATAATAAAGGTCGCAAATAATTAATAATATATTTTAGCTATATGACAATTCTCTATATAATTTTATTTTTAGTTATTATCCTTATTCTTTGGTTTGTCGGAATCTACAATAGTTTGATAAAACTTAAAAATAGAGCCAAAGAGGCCTGGTCTGACATTGATGTTCAGTTAAAAAGGAGATACAATTTGATTCCAAATTTAGTTGAGACGGTAAAAGGATATGCGGCTCACGAAAGAGGAGTTTTTGAAAAGGTTACCGAAGCCAGGACTCGAGCAATGGGAGCAAAGGGTCTGCAGGAGAAAGCTCAGGCGGAGAATATGTTAAGTAATACCTTAAAATCTCTTTTTGCCGTTTCGGAAAATTATCCTGACCTTAAAGCTTCTCAAAATTTCTTAGAATTACAGCGGGAGCTTCGGGATACCGAGGATAAAATTCAGGCAGCCAGGAGGTTTTATAACGGGAACGTTAGAGATTTGAGTATTAAGATTGAAAGTTTTCCTTCAAAGATTGTGGCTCAAATCTTCAATTTCAAGAAGATGGAATTGTTTGAACTGGAAGAGGCTGTTGCTAGAGAACCAGTAAAAGTGAAATTTTAAATCAAAAAATAATGAGTGTAATACAATTTATTACAAATCTATGCGGAGTATAGTTAATATTTCATTACCAAAAGAGCTGGACCGGACTGTTGAGAAAATAGTTAAAGAGGAAAAATATGCTACCAAAAGTGAATTTTTCCGCGACCTCCTTCGGATGAAATTGGAAGGAAAACTTCTTCGGGACATAGCCGAGAGCCGAAAAGAATTAGCTCTTGGTAAGGGAAGGCTCTTGAAGTCATTAAAAGATTTGCGATAATCTCAGTTTTTAGATTAGTTTTGCCATATTATGAAAATTTACTATTCAAGTAAGTTTGCTCGAGAGTACCAAAAATTACCTCTGAGAATTAAAAAAATTGCTGAGAAAAAAGAAAAAATTTTTAGGAAAAATCCGTTTGAGTCCCAATTAAAAACTCATAAACTAAAAGGACACCTTAAGGGCTTTTGGTCTTTTTCTATAAATAAAAGATACCGAATTATTTTTGAGTTTATAAATTCAAATATAATCTGGTTTCATTTAGTCGGCGATCACTCAATTTACAAATTATGGGATTAGATAAAAAGAGGAGGGGTGTGCCGAATGGCAAGGCACCAGTTTGGAGAACTGGCGGGTATTTATGCCCTTGCAGGTTCGAGTCCTGTCCCCTCCGCACATAAAAATATTTTAAATCTATGGATATTGTAAATTCTGGACAAAATTTAATCGGTTGGTTTTTATCTCACGGGGTAAAGATTATTGGTATTTTAATCGTTGCCTGGTTGGTTGGCCGGTTGAGTAAGATTTTAATCTCCAGATTAATTAAAACTACTACCAGGGTTAAGTCAAAGCTCGCCGGGGACAAAAAACTTTTTAGAGAAAGAGAAAAAACCTTAAAGAGGTTTTTTAGTTCTTCTTTAAGATTTGTAATCTGGCTGATAGCTATTTTGACAATTTTACCAGAGTTAGGAATCAACATCGGACCTCTTTTGGCCGGAGTAGGAGTAATAGGTTTGGCTATTAGTATGGGAGCCAGAACTCTAATTCAAGATTATTTGTCAGGCCTCTTTATCTTATTAGAAGACCAGTATCGAGTAGGAGAGGAGATAAATATAGCCGGGATTAAGGGGAAGGTTATAGATTTAAGTTTGAGAAGGACGATTTTGAGAGACCCTGAAGGGAAAATTTATTATATCCCCAATAATCAGGCAAAGGTAGTTATTAATTTTTCCCGAACCAAAAAATAGTTTATGCTATCTCCAATTGACGAAATTAAATCGAGGCTTGATATTGTTGAAGTCATCGGTTCTTATATTAAACTCCAAAAATGCGGGCAGAATTTTAGAGCTCTCTGCCCTTTTCATTCAGAGAAAAAACCTTCTTTTTTTGTTTCACCCAGCCGCCAAATGTGGCACTGTTTCGGATGTGGAAAAGGCGGTTCGATTTTTAATTTTGTAATGGAAATTGAAGGAGTGGAATTTGGAGATGCTTTGCGGATTTTGGCCAAAAGAGCAGGGGTGGAATTGAAACCAATGAGGCCGGAATTGAAAACTGAACGTCAGAGATTATATGAAATTTGCGAATTAAGTTGTAAATTTTTTGAAAAACAATTAACAGAAAGTGGGGCCGGTAAAGAAGTTCAGAAATATCTTTTGTCTCGAAAAATTAGCCCGGAAAGTATAAAAAACTGGCGAATAGGTTATGCTCCAGATAGCTGGCAGGGACTTTCTGCCTTTTTGACTTCCAGGGGCTATCAGAGAGAAGAGACTGAAGGGGCTGGCCTTTCTTTGAAAGATGAAAAAGGAAATTTTTATGACCGCTTTCGAAGTCGGATAATTTTTCCTCTCTTTGATTTGAATTCTCAGGTGATTGGATTTGGGGGTCGGATTTTTGCCGACCGCCCCGCCCGCCGCCAGGATGAAATTGCCAAATATATGAACATCCCCAATACTTTACTTTATGATAAGAGTCATTTTTTGTATGGCTTAGATAGGGCAAGAGTAGACATTAGAAAAAAAGATTGCGCCATTTTGGTTGAGGGCTATACCGATGTTATTTTAGTTTCCCAGGCCGGTTTTAAAAATGTGGTGGCAACCTCGGGCACAGCTTTAACTCCTGGACAATTAAATATTTTGAAGAGATATTCTGACAATCTTTTAACTGCTTTTGATATGGATATTGCCGGCGATACAGCTACCAAAAGGGGGATAGATTTAGCTCTTTCTCAGGGGTTTGAAATAAAAGTGCTGATGATGCCAGAAGAGAAAGACCCGGCTGATATTATTTCTGACAACCCGAAAGAATTTGAAAATCTGATAAATAAAGCTCGTTCCATTTTTGATTTCTATTTTGAGAGTGTCTTTTCTCGCTTTGACCCAAAAGCAGTTGAAGGAAAAAAAGAAATCAGCAAAATTTTATTACCCAGAATCAAGCAAATTCCCAACAAAATCATAATGGCTCATTGGGTCCAGGAGTTAAGCAGAAGAATAGAGATACCAGAAAAAAATATAGAAGAAGAGATGAAAAGATATAAACCCCCCACCACTTTTAGAAATGTGCCTTCGCCAGATTATTTACAAGGTGAGTCTAAAAGTGGTGGGGGACCAAAAACAAGAAAAGAGATGCTGGAAGAAAAACTCACCTCTTTGATTCTGGAGTATCCTCAAAATTTAGACTGTCTTGAGGAAAAAGATATTACAGATTTTTCTCCCAAAATCCAAAAGATTTTATCTTCTTTTAAAAAAGACCCCAAATTTGATTTTAAAAAAACTGAACCTGAATTAAAGAATTTTTTGGATTATCTTTACCTTAAAGCCGAAGTGGAAGAAGAGGAAAACCCAAAAGAAGAGATTTTGATTTGTCTTCAAGAATTGAGGTCTTTGAGGGTAAAAAATGGATTAGACGAGATTGCCAAAGAAATTAAAAAAGCTGAAGAGGCCAAAGATTTCAAAAAAGTCAGGGATTTAATTGAGAAATTTAATAAATTAGCTGCCCAATTAACTAACAATCAAAAATGAAAAAAACAAGAAAAAAAGCGAAAAGATTAACCATAAAGGCAAAAAGAATTAAAAAAGCCAAAAGCCGAACAAAAAAGTTGCTTAAGAAAAGGAAAGAAAGCAAAAAGATTTTTGCTCCGGAAAAGGTTGAGGAGTTAATTAAGAAAGGAAAACTTCGAGGATTTATTACTCATTCTGAAATTTTAGCTGTTTTTCCTGAAATCGAATGGGATGTTAAGGGTTTAGAGGAACTTCTTGAGGAATTAGAAAAGAGAGGAATTGAGGTTAAAGAAAAAAAAGAGATTTTAGAGATGCAAGAAGAAAAAGCAGCAAAACCAGCAGCAGCGCCCCCCCTGGATTCTGTTCAGATGTATTTAAAAGAAATTGGAAAAGTTCCTTTTTTGACCGCAAAAGAGGAAATAGAATTGGCAAAAAGAATTGAGAAAGGAGATGAGGAAGCCAAGAAAAAAATGGTTAGCGCTAATCTGAGATTAGTGGTTTCCATTGCCAAAAAATATATTGGTAAGTCTCCAAATCTTTCGTTTTTGGATTTGATTCAGGAGGGGAATTTAGGATTATATAGGGCAGCTGAAAAATTTGACTGGCGGAGGGGCTACAAATTTTCAACCTATGCTACCTGGTGGATAAGACAGGCCGTTACCCGGGTTTTGGCTGACCAGGGCCGAACCATTCGGATTCCTGTTCATATGGTGGAAATAATCTCTAAGTACAGCCAGGTTCGCCGGAGATTATTACAGGACTTGAGTAGAGAACCCCTGCCAGAAGAAATTGCCGCTGAAATGGGTATTGCTGTGGCTAAGGTTCGCCACATTAAAAGAATTGCTCAACGAACCGTCTCTCTGGAAGCGCCGGTAGGGAAAGATGAAGATAGTGTTTTGGCTGAATTTGTTAAAGATGAAAAAGAAATTCCTCCCACCCTGCAGGCGGCCAGAACGCTTTTGCGAACAAGGTTGAAAGAAATTTTGGTTGATTTAACCCCCCGAGAACAAAAAATCTTATCTATGAGGTTTGGCTTAAAAGACGGGATAACCCATACCCTAGAAGAAGTAGGGCAGGAGTTTGGGGTGACTAGAGAAAGAATAAGACAGATTGAAGCCAAGGCCCTGGAAAGAATTCGCCAGCACCAGGCCTTAGAAAAACTCAAAGGATATTAAATAAAATCAAAAATCAAAAATCAAAAATCAAAATTATTTGAAAAAAATAAAAAGTTATCTATACTAAAAGTACCTTCCGGGGTAGCTCAATGGTAGAGCGGCTCCCTGTTAAGGAGATGGTTGCGTGTTCGAGTCACGCCCCCGGAGCTGAGGAGCGAAAGCAGGGTCAAAAGCCCTGTTTTGAGTTTTTTAAAATGGGTTCGCTATCGCTCGCTCCCTCGCCCTTATTTTACGTTCAAAAATGGGGGTTTTGAAGATAAAAAGGACGAAAAATTCTTCTAAAATCCGATATAAAAACCTGCTAAAATCCTGCGCTGACTCTGCGTTGTGGAACGCAGAGTTTTTAGGCCAAAATTTTTGATTTTTCTAAGTTTAAAAACGCCTAATTTCCCGACCAAAAGAGAAACGTCCCCTTTTTCCTAACGTCCCCTTTCTGCATTAAAAAGTCTAATGTGCATTTTTTTAGTATAAACCATTAAAGTTTCAAACTCTCCGGACTTTGATTTTTTGTTTGTCATAATTTTTCTATTCCCTATTAATGATTTCGCTAATTAACCGATAAAAAAATAAAAAACATCCTCCTATCAATAATAACCCTAGTATTAGTAATATCCACAACAAGCATACATCAACTAATACTTGCTGAATAAATATTTTGCCAATAATAGAATAAAAAATCGTTATAGTGCCCAATATAAAAAGGTGTATAGTTTTATTTTTCAATCTACTATATTGATTACTAACTGTTTTTAAAAATTTTTCTTGTGCTCCTTCTCGCGTAATTTGAAACCTAAATATAAAAATCATTACACCAATAGAAAAGATGAATGTAGTAATTTGCGTTATTAAGGTAAAAATTTCATTTACTGTTTCTACCATAATTTTATCTTCATTATTTTAAATTACTAAATTTACCAATAACCTCCTGAAATCTTTCCATAACTTCCCTGTTTGTTTTTGACCCCTGTTGGCTATAGTGCCAAACCCAATCAACCCTTATTTCTTTTAAAGTGCATGGTTTAAGATATTGCCAAAAAATTCTTTCTACCTCTTTCCCTATAAATATAATTGCTTTAGGTTTAATGATCTCTATCTCCTTAATTAAGAATGGTAGATATTCTATAACTTCTTCACGGGTTGGTCTTTGCTTCGCCGGAGCTCTCTTCTTTACCATATCAGTCACATAATTCCCAGCTACTCCATATTTAATAAGCATCTTCTTAAAGAAATTATCTGGAGCCGTGTCCGCATCAAAGTTAAAATTACTAATCCCATCCCAGTTTTCCGGAACATTCATTGACGGCCTTAATGCCAAAAAAATAAAATCAAAACGCTTTTCATATCCTTCAGGAAAAAACCTGCCAGGTAAATCTTCCGGAATTGGCTTTAATTTTTTATTAAGTTTTTCTAACTCTTTTATTTTTTTAGTAAATGACATTATTATTTTGAAATTTCTTTAATTCTCTTTTTTAACTCTCTTTCTATATCAAAAGAATTAATTGTTTTTCTAAAAAAGAAACATTTATCTCTATTTTCTTTTGGAACAATATAATCTATTAAACTTTTACCATAAGGGGTTCCGCAATGAACTTGATGTATAAAATCTTTCCCATATTTTACAGGATCATTAAAATCGCAATAATATAAAATTTCTCCGGTTTTTAGTTCGAAAGTATGGGAGTCTCCGTGACCTACAAAATACACCTCTCTTATGTTTTTATCTTTCATAATTCTTTCAACATCTTCCAGGGTTGCATTCGAATAGAAAGAGAAATCTTGCTTTCTTAACTGTAAATATTTAGCTAGTAATTTTATATCGTATTTAAGGAAATTAATCTTTGTCCATCCTTTGAATTTAAAGAAATCTGTTTGCCCTAAAACGATAACTACTTCCGCAAGGGTGTTTTGTTTAAAATTCATTATAGCTCTAGTTGAAACAATGTTTTGAATAAATGTATAGACAATAAAGATGGGGAAAAAAAAGAATATATAAATTGTTTACCGAAATATAAAAAGCTAAGAAGAAATACAAAAATAAGATGGATGTAAAGCACTGACCATAAGCTAAAATCTCTGATCCCTATAAAAACTAATGCTCCTATATACAAAAGAAGCAAAACCAATCTAAATTCAGCTTTAAGTATGAATCTCTCAAAAAATGATAACTGCTGATCTTGGTTCATGAAATTTTTAAAAGTATAAGTTTTTTAAGTCAACCTTTTCTTTCCTTTATATAATTTCATTTTCTTCTCTTTCCCGTAATCAATTGCCGGCTCAGTAAATCCGCCTTTATTAACAAATTTAGTCACCCCCCTTCTCTTTGCTTTTATTAAGTCGGGCCTTGATGTCGGGTTAGCCCAACATTTAACTTCCATACCAAGGGCATCAGGTTTTCCAGACCCACCAATATGTTTACGACCATGGTCCCCAACTTTCTTTTTTTCATATCTAATTCCTCTTTTTTGTGCTTGTCCTTTTTTGTTGTTCATAAAAATAAGTTTAATTTACTTATTACTGTTTCTTTTTAATGACCTTTAAAGTTTTCCACAGTTGACACTATTTTATGTTCTAAAAATGTTCTATAATATAATTGTAGCAGGTATAAAAATTGGGTCAATACTATGCTTACTAAAAAACAGAAGCAAATTCTAGACTATATAGAAAAATTTATAGGAGAAAAAGGTTACTCGCCCTCCTTAGAGGATATGAGGAGACATTTCAGATTATCTTCAAGGTCTACGGCTCATTATTATATAGAAGTCCTTAGAGAAAAAGAATATCTAAATAAGTTGGACCATCAAGCACGAGCTATAGAATTATCTAAAGAAAAAAAATCTATCAACTTGGTAGAAATTCCCTTACTCGGAATTATTGCTGCGGGAGAACCAATCGAAGCAATTGAGAATCCAGGAACTATTGAAGTTCCAAAGTCTCAATTATCTAAATCCGGCGAACATTATGCTCTACGGGTTCAAGGTGATAGTATGATTGATGAAGGAATTTTTGATGGCGATACTGTAATTATCCGAAAACAACCCGACGCAGAAAATGGAGAAACTGTTGTTGCTTTAATTAACGATAATGAAGTAACCTTAAAAAAAATCTACAAAGAAAAAAATGGGTTTAGATTACAACCAGCCAATCCAAACATCAAACCAATTTTTACGAAAGAGTTAATAATTCAAGGAAAAGTCATTAACGTAATTAGAAATTTTGAGGAGATGAGAAGAATAGCTGAACTTCCAGAAATTAAAAAGGTAGAAAATTTATATCCCGATGCAAAACTTCTTAAAAGAGAAAGAAAGGTCAAAGATCGTTACCTTAAAGAAGAAATTAGGGGTGGAACAAAACATTATAAACAATCAATAACCGTTAAAGAACAAGAAGCAATTAATGGATTTACTAATAAAATCATATGCGGTGATAGTGAAGAAGTAATAAAACGATTTCCGAATAATTCAATAGATATAATTATTACTTCTCCCCCCTATAATTTTGGTCTCGAATACGAAGACGACAAAAAAAATGATGCTGTAAAATGGAACGATTATTTCAAAAAATTAAATACTATCTGGAAAGAATGTGTCCGCGTATTAAAGCCCGGGGGTCGCTTTTGTTTAAATGTTCAGCCTCTATTTTCTGACTATATACCAACCCATCATTACTTTTCAAAACAATTACTCGATTTAGGACTTTTGTGGAAAGGAGAAATTTTATGGGATAAACATAATTATAATTGTAAATACACCGCCTGGGGGAGTTGGAAGAGTCCGAGTATGCCATATCTAAAGTATACTTGGGAATTTATTGAAGTTTTTTGCAAAGAAACACATAAAAAAATTGGTGACCCTAAAAATATTGATATTACGGGAGACCAATTTAAAAAATGGGTTTACGCAAAGTGGGATATTGCTCCAGAAAGAAACATGAAAAAATACAAGCACCCCGCTATGTTTCCTGAAGAATTAGTTGCCAGACTACTCAAATTATTTAGTTATAAAAATGATATCGTTTTAGATCCTTTTAATGGTGTGGGAACTACTACTGCAATCGCAAAAAGGTTTAATCGAAGATATATAGGAATAGATATTTCGAAAGAGTATTGCGATACAGCGATTAGGAGATTAAACGAGACTCTTTTTTAGCCTCCTATTTATATTTTCCTAATAATTCCTTGAAAGTCTGGATAGTTCTATCCAGACTTTCTTTTGTTAAAGGTTTATAATATTTAGGTATATGAATAGGCTGGTCCACTTTTCTTTCTCCTTGGAGTAAAGTAATAATAAGAAGATTGATATTAAAAAATGAAAGTAAGGTATGCGTCGAAAAACTTCCCAATGTAATCTCACCTAAATTTGAATAATCTCCTCCTAACTGGCTTTCTAATTGGAATAAAACGCAATCAAAATTGGGATGTACTGCTTTCAATAATGTAAAATCAACAAGTATTCTTTTCATCATCGCATTTTCAGTATAAGCCTTACACTCAATTGCCATTATGAATTTTCCGTCGATAAACACATGTAAGTCTGTTTTCTGTCCATACCAACATTTATCTATGTTATCAAGAAGAAATTTTTTAATTATGGGGCTTTCAATTTTTTCAATATACTCTTTTTTAATAGGGATTTTAATTTTTTTACTTGGGAATGAAATTCTTTTAGGATCTTTCCCTAAAAGAATCCACGCTATCAATATCAACTTTTTCGCTATACCGTTCTGAACAAGATCTCCTATGATTGCTCTTACCACTCCCCCGTAAGCTCTCTCTTTATCCTTTCTTGCTTTTTCATCTACAGTTTTAATAACAGCGTCGTAATTATTTATTATTCCTTGAATTTCTTTTTCAACTTCATTATTTTTCTTCATATTCAGAATATTAATTAATTTTATTTTTGAAACCTTCTTTAATTTTCCCATAGAAAATCGGCTTTTTCAAGCCTACCCCATTTTTGAATACCCCGAAGTAGAAATTTACGAATAAATTTCACTACGGGGCAGGTAAAATAGGGCGAGGGAGCGAGCCGCAACGAGCGACCGAGCCAACCAAATAGATAATAGAGATGAACCACGAAAGTGTATATAGTCGGGGGTAGGGTTTTTAACTTTTTGAGAGCCATTTCTTGGATTGATGGATAAGGTTTGGTAAGACAATAGAGAAGCACGACAATCGCTTTAATCGGGGAGCCGGATAAGACTCGAACTAAAAAATCGCCCTCTTGGCGGTTTTTTATTTATCGTAAAACAATATTGAATCTTTACATTACTTACCCGAGCGACAGCGAAGGGTGAAGATGAAACTTTAGTTTCATCGACTACCCGAGCGAAGCGAAGGATGGAGAAGAACGAATGTTCCTCGAGTACTTGTAAAATTAAGGACACTGCCGGCAGGTACCCGACCAGCCTTGATAAATTTCTCCAGCAGGTCTTGGAAAACATAACCCGGGAACACTAATTCGTACTCCTTCTAAATAATAACTTCCCGCACAGTACCACATTGAACCACAACCCGTAGGTATACAACCGCTGCTACCGCCGCCAGAAGTACCACCCCCACCAGAAGTACCAGCGCCGCAACAGTAAACTCCTGCAACGCCCTCTGAACAATTATTATTTATAGGATTTTTAACTGCACTGCCGCTTGAACACGTATAGCATTTCCCATCTGTACCGTATAGACCTGTTTCTCCATCGCTAGTTGTACAGGGTGCGCCATATGTATGGGTACCGCCTCCGCCGCTAAAAGCTTGATAAATAGATTGACACATCCGATCCTCGGTATTTGGATATTTACCAGTAGCACAATTATAAGAGTAATAAATTAAGTATGCGAATAAAACCACAAACACTATTTGGATACATGCTTTGATGATTTCCCATGCCCTAGAAGGGTTAGAAGGCTTTGAAGGAATTTGTTTAAGAACTGGTGGCTTCCCGGGTTCCACTTCAACAGATTCAATACCCAGAGTTTTACGCCACTGCGGTGTTATGGGGAGTGTTAATTTCTCTTTTGGAACTTCAACAGGTCCAGCCAGAGTAGCCCCACAATTTTTGCAAAACCTATCATCTGGATTAACTTTCCCCCCACACTTTGGGCAAAAATTTGTCATAATATTAATTTCTTTTAATAGATTTTGACCCTATCTTAATTTTAGTTTAAATTGGCGCTTCGTCAAGTAACATTAAAAGCCAATTTTTAACTAATCAATAGACTGTTTTTAGACTAAATAGGTTTTAACCCCAGCAGTAGAACCTGTTGGTTCACTGTCCCGGTAGTACAGCAGGCTGGCTATTTGGGGCGCAGCGGGGCAGGCAGCCCGCGGAGTAGTCTTTTTATAAATTAAATCGCCAAGAAGGCGATTTTTTGATAGAATATAATATATGAGCAAAAAAATATTTATTCTTACATTGACCATTGTTATTTTTGGAGGGACCGCAGTATACTTCACAATGTTTAAACCGGGCGAAGCGCCACCCCCAAGCATTAATAGTTTTGAAGAATGCCTTTCTGCCGGCTATCTGGTATTGGAAAGTTATCCCAGACAATGCAAGACACCCGAGGGTACAACACTCACAGAAGATATTGGTAATGAGTTAGAAAAAGCCGATTTGATAAAAGTAAGTAATCCTCGTCCAAATCAAATTATTGAAAGCCCGCTATTTATTAAAGGAGAGGCAAGAGGTAACTGGTATTTTGAGGCCGATTTCCCGGTCAAAATTTTTGATGATAATGGTTTTCTTTTGGGTCTAACAACAGCTCAGGCCCTAGCCTAAAAATGGAAAATGGTGTCAACTCTGGTTTTTGATACTATTTTTGTTAGTGTTAAAATAAAGCAATCAAAGATAGAGGACGGTTCTCAAATAATCGTCGGGCAATTTGGCTTTTTTGAAAAATAGAGTTGACCCCATTTTTCATTTTTTATGGTAAAATCAATAAAGATGAAAAAGGACAATATAAAAATAAAAAAAACAGCCCAGGAAAGACAGGATGAAATCTTCCAGAGGATGTCAGCAGATAGAAAAATTGAACTTGGTAGTCAATTATGGAAATTAGCTAAAACCTTGGTAGGCAATAAAATTAATTATGGAAGAGAAAGATCCAAGACATCTATTAGTAGAAGTCGCTAGTGTTCTCCAAAAACTTAAAATTCCTTACATTGTTACGGGTGGAATGGCGGTTTTAATTTGGGGAAGGCCTAGGTTTACGGCTGACATTGATATAGTAGTTGAACTAAAACTTGAAAACATCAATAGTTTAACAGCAGACTTATCAGCGCTCGGCAAAGCCAGTTATATTGATAAAAATATGATAAAAGATGCATTGAGGCATGGCGGTGAATTTAATTTTATTCACGGAGAAACAGGAATTAAAGTTGATTTCTGGGTATTGAAAAAACAACCATTTGAATTATCCCGAATCAAAAGACGAGTGGCTAAAACTGTTCTTGGACAAAAGGTTCATTTTATATCAGCCGAGGATTTGATTTTAATTAAATTGCAATGGTATCAAAAAAGTCACTCCAGTCGACACTTGGAAGATGTTGAATCAATTTTCAAAATCTCGAGTAGAAAATTAAATATGGCCTACTTAAAACGATGGGCAAGAAAATTAGAAATTTTAGAAATTTTAAATGAATTAATAAAATCTTGAATTTTTGTTTTATAGCAAACAAGTTTAAATGAAAAATTGTGTCTTTTGTAAAATTGTAAAAGGAGAAATTGATTCAGCAAAAATTTGGGAAGATGAGAACTTTTTGGCAATTTTAGATATAAAACCCAATACGAAAGGAATGACTTTAGTTTTAACAAAAAAGCATTACGATTCTTATGCTTTTGATATGTCAGAAGACGTCTACCAAAACTTTATGTTAGCAGCTAAAAAAGTAAGGAAAATTTTAGAAAAAGGTCTGGGTGTAAAAAGGATTGCTATGGTTATGGAAGGAATGGGAATCAATCACGCCCATATTAAATTATATCCTCTCCATGGCTTAACTGAAAAATTTAAAGAGATAATAGCAAAAGACAAGGTATTTTTTGAAAAATACGAAGGGTATATATCTACAAAAGAGGGACCGGAAGCTGATTTTTTAGAACTTAAAAAATTGGCAGAAGAAATAAAAAAGAAAGGTCGCAATATAAATTTGATAAAATAATATGTCCAAAATAATAATTGCAATTATTGTTGTAATCATTGTCGGAGTGTTAGGTTACTGGGTTTATCAAACAACATTGATTTTCAAAGAAACTAAAGAAGAAGCAGTTGAAGAGCTGACCGAAGAAGAACAAATTTGTATAGACGCCGGAGGCAAAATTGTTACATCGCTCTGTTGCAAAAACACCACTGATTTCCCAAACCTTTGTCTGACCGGTCCTTGCGGCTGTTCTCCCGCAAACAGCCAGGCGGTAAAAATTTGTGATTGTGGAGAAGGAAAATGTTTTGACGGTAATGTATGCGCTCCTTTGGTACGCACTTTTTATCAGTGTTTTGAAGCCGGTTATGTAGTAATGGAAAGTTACCCAGGTCAATGTGAAACCCCGGACGGCAGAATATTTGTAGAAGGAGAAGAGCGTTGCCTTGGACCAGTAGGGGAGACCATGAGTTTATTCGAAGCTAAAGAAATTGCCCTAGAGAGTGAATGTGGTGATAGGTTGAAAGAACCCTACTTGAAATTTTCTATATGTAATATAGCTACCGGTACATGGTGGATAGACCTTGATATTGAAAAAGAGGGTTGTAATCCTGCCTGCCTGGTTAATGTTGCAACAAAAGAAGCATCAATAAACTGGAGGTGTAGGGAGTGATTTAGTGAAAAATGGTGTCAACTCTGGTTTTTGATGCCATTTTTGTTAGAATAAAGCAATTAAAGATAGGGGACGGTTCTCAAATAATCGTCGGGCAATTTGGCTTTTTTGAAAAATAGAGTTGACCCCATTTTTGAGTTGACAAATCTGACTGAATATATTATAATAAAAACATAAAAGCAAAGAGGGGCAATTTGACAAAATAAATAAATAAAAGAAAGGAGGGCTGAGATGATTATTGGATTTGATGTGGATGGCATAATAGCTAAAGCTCCGCTAAGAGTAGATAAATTGTTGAGGTATTGGGGAAGGGGGTGGAACAGGCTACTTTCTACCTCGATTGGAAAGCTGCTTTACAGACAGTTGAGGTGTGTAGATACCTCAACAAAAAAGGTTGTTTGTCGGCTCCGGGCCGAAGGTTACCAGATCGTTATTGCCACCTATGTGTTGGAGAAACATAGAGGTGAAGTGGAAGGGTGGCTGACAAAGAACCAAGTGCCCTTCAACAGGTTGGTCCTCGCCAAAGAGACGGATACGCCTATTTCCTTCAAGGTGAGAGTAATAAAGGAGGAAAGATGCGAATATTTTGTTGAGGACCAGGACCAGCTTGCTTTAGCCCTAAGGGTGTCAGAGGGCCGCATAATTCATTATAGAAGGAAGGAGGATTTAGGCGGCCTTCTGGAGCAGAATTAAGGAAGCGAGGGAGAGTCTCGGACTCGCCTGCACCTCACTTCCTTTTATATTTGAATTGAAAGTCGCCTGCGCTTACTTTGGTAGTCCGCGGGTTTTATTTTTGATATAATAAAAAATATGAATTTGGAATATATTTTGATTGTTTTGGTTTTGGCTGGTATTGTTGGCGGAGGAATTTTGTGGGGGTTAAGAGGACAAGAAGAACCTCTTGGTGAGTTTCCCCAAATAAAGAGTCCAGAGAAAACCGAAGATGGTAAAATTGATACAGCCGACCAGTTTAGAAACCAAACTATAAATTTTGTCAGAAAGGTAGCTGAGAATTACTTTGATGGGGAGGTTATAGAATATCCCGAGGAATTAGAGATTAAGGGCAATTGGGAACTCCAGATAATTATTTATTACCAGGGAGAGATAAAAGGAGAGGGGATTGGAAAAGATGAGACATTGTCATTGGCTTTGGAAGAAGCAACAAAAATTGCTCTTAGTGATAAAAGAGCTCAAAAACTAACTAAAATAAATCTCAAAGAGGCAAAAATTTTAGTTAAATTTTTCTATCCCCCTAACCAGTTTTCTTTTATAGAAAGTAATGGAGAGGGAAAAGAACTCATTACTGATTTAGTAGCAATACGAGAAGTAGATAAAGAATTAATTGGTCAGAAAATTGAACAAGGGAAAGAATTTTTATATCGGATGATGGATGAGGAAGAATATGGTTTCCATAAAAAATATGATGTTCTTAATGATGATTTTGAAAATAGATTACATACAGTCTATTCTGCTTCAATTATCTACACCTTTTTATATATTTATGACCTGGAAGGAGATAAAGAAATTTTAGAGCATCTAGCTGATTGGGGAAATTTTCTTCTTTCTATGCAGAACAAAAATAAGGAAGATGAAAGGTACGGCGCCTTTCATTACTCTTTCTATTTGGACAGCAAAGAACGGGAAAAGAAATTTGTGGTTGGAACAAGCGCCTTAAGCATATTTACATTATTGAGATTATATAATGTGACTGATGACTCAAGATATTTGGAATCGGCAAAATTAGCCGGCAACTGGTTGACTACGATGCAGGAGCCAGACGGCAGTATGAAGGCCTATCTAAAATACTCTAACGGAGAATGGGTTTACGGCACAAAAGAATCCCTTCTTTATAATGGCCAGGTTCTTTCTGCTCTTTCCAAGCTCTATAGAGCTACGGGCGATAAAAAATATTACGATACTGCTAAAAGAATTGCCCAACGTTTTAGAGAAAAATATGAAAAAGAGAAGGGCTATATTCAGGGTGAGTATCGGAGCAAAAATCCAATATCAAATTCTTGGGTAGTAATGTCATTGATGGATTTTTACAAAGCCGAAGACAATATATTAGATAAAGCTGGCTACAAAAATATAATTTTTGAACTGAGTGAAAAAATTTTAGAAAATCAGCAAAAAAACACAGACGACCTTCTATATCACGGTGGCTGGGCTGGGGCCTATTCAACAAGTGGAACTGGCTGGATAAGCGAAGTAATGGCCGAGACATATAGATTTTGCAATAAAGAAAGAGGAGAAGATTGTGATAAATACAAAGATTCTGTGATAAAAGCGATAAGATGGCTTATTCAGAATACCTATTCAGAAGAAAATACCTTTTTTCTTAAAAATCCAGAAAAGGCAATCGGAGGCGTTTTCTGGAACGGACTTCATAAATATGTCAGGACCGATTCGGTCTGCCATGCTTTAAATAGTTATGTTATAATAATGGAGGATTTAGGAGATGGATTATTGCTTTCAATTCCCGAAGAATCATTGGAAGTAATTTTGAATGAATTAAAAAAATTATGAAAAATTCAGAAAAAATTAAGATATTTCCTCCCCAAACGGCTGGCAGATTAATGACCAGCCAGGTTCCTTTAGTTTTAAAACAACAAACCATCAGAGAAGTTCAAAATCTTTTTTTTGAGAGAATGAAGGAATTTGAAACTATTAATTATGTTTATGTAATTAATGAAGAGAAGAAACTCATTGGTGTATTTTCTATAAAAGAAATTTTTCGGATGTCCAAAGACCTCAAGGTTAGCGACATAATGCGGACAGCATTAATAAAATGTCGGGCCTTAACCGACCAGGAAAGGATAGCTGTTTTAGCCCTAAAACATAACTTGAAAGCAATTCCGGTGGTTGATAAAAACGATCAATTTTTAGGGGTGGTATCTTCTGACACTATTTTAAATATTTTACACCAGGAACATATTGAAGATATTTTACTTGCCGGCGGTATTAGCAAATTGGACGATTCGATTAAAACCTTAGCAATAGCCAAAGTAGGCACCTTGGTGAAGGTGCGGCTCCCCTGGCTTTTGCTGGGACTTTTGGGTGGTGTTTTTGCTGCTCAGATTATTGGATTTTTTGAAAATGTTTTAAAAACCCAAATTCTTTTAGCTCTTTTTATCCCAGTAATTGTTTATATTTCCGATGCTGTTGCCACTCAAACCGAGACACTAATTATAAGAGGCATTGCTCTTGACCCCAAACTTGTTCTAAAAAAATATTTTTTAAGAGAAATTAAAATTGGCAGTTTTCTTGCTTTAATTTTGGCGGTAATTTTAGCAATCGTTGCCTTTTTCTGGTGGCAAGAACCTTCTTTAGGAGTTATTTTAGGATTATCAATGTTTTTTGGTATTTTTCTCTCAGTTATTGTAGCAATGTCAATCCCCCTAATTTTGCAGAAATTTAAAAAAGATCCAGCCCTTGGCTCAGGTCCCCTTGCCACCATTATCACCGATATTGTAAGCATCACTGTTTATTTTTCTATTGCCAATCTTTTATTGAAAGTTTTGTGAACCAAAAGGTTATCCTTTCGAATTTTTTATATTAGAATAAAAGAGTGGATACCAATTAACAAAGGTCGAGAATTAATTAAATCAAATGTTTATTTATTATGGCTAATTTTGTTATAAAAAAAGATGGGACAAAAGAACCCTTTGATGCTGAAAAAATTAAAGACTCAATTAGGGCAGCTGCCCAGCAGACCACCCTTTCAGAGGAAAGAAAAAATGAGGTAGTTGAACAGGTGGCAGGCGCAGCAATTCAAATGGCAGGGGAGAAAGAAGAAATAGCAACCAGCGAGATTAAAGAAAAAATTCTCAGCGAGTTAGATACTATTGAACCCAGCATTTCAGCAGCCTGGAGAGAGTATGAAGAAGAAAAGAAAGGAGTCTAACCTAAACGGGTTTATATGTCCTTAATACAAAAGGCGCTCCCTCCTTTGGGACGCTTTTTGTAAACTAATGTTATTAGACTTGACAGGACTTGACAGAATAAATTATTTCCTGTATCTTTAAAAAACCAAGCACCGAGCATATAAAACGTTATCTGTCCGGTGCTCCGGTCGTGCTCGCTAAGTCTTAGATTAAGATAATAAAAATAAAAATTTTCTTACTAAGAAAGTTAGGAGTAGGTCGTCGAATTAAGTAAATTACACAAAAAAATGGAAAAAAAGCTTTATGTAGGAAGTCTTTCTTACGACACAACCGAAGATTCTCTCAAGGATTTATTTTCCAAGGCCGGAACAGTAGATTCGGTAGCTGTCATTGTAGATAAAATTTCTGGTAGATCAAAAGGGTTTGGTTTTGTAGAAATGTCTTCAGAAGAAGAAGCCAAGAAAGCGATAGAAATGTTTAACGGGAAAGAGTTAGATGGAAGAACTATTACGGTAGATGAAGCCAGGCCAATGAAGGAAAGACCTTTTAGAAAATTTTCTGGTCCCGGTGGAGGAGGATTTGACCGAAAAAGGTTCTAAAGAAAAGACCTCTGAATCAATAAACAAAAGAGTCCCTTAAACGGGCTCTTTTGTTTTATTACAAAAACCTGCTATAATAAAACACAATGGCTACTCTTTATACTCAAGCTGAATCCAATACCCGTAAAACCTGGTTTTTCATTACCGGCTTTTTGATTTTTATTATTCGGACAGCTTTTCTCGGGTGATAAGGCGGTCAATCGCTGGCAGGTTTGGTTCAGAGAGCACGGCGTCAGCCCCAGAGGAGATAAAAAGGTTTATCAACGGCTGCGCCTATTACTCGCCAAGCCTCCAAAGTCTTATCGAAATACAATAATTTATCTCGGGCTTGGCTCCGTAGTGCTCTCTTCACCAATCCTGCCTCGCTTACTTTATTACTTGGCTGCGAAGTGCTCCCTTCAGCAAATATCCTCGCTTACCCGAGCGTAGCGAAGGGTGAAGATGAAGCGATAGCTTCATCGACTACCTTAATCAGGTGTCCCCCGATAAAAACTGTCCTTAAATTAATAATGGCTACTCTTTATACTCAAGCTGAATCCAATACTCGCAAAACCTGGTTTTTAATCACTGGCTTTTTAGTTTTTATAATTGCTCTTGGCTGGCTTTTTAGTTATTTACTTGACAGCTATTTCATCTTAGTAATAGCCGTAATTATAAGTATTTTAATGAGTTTTGGCAGTTATTGGTATTCAGATAAAATTGTTCTTAGAATGTCCAAAGCTGTTCCGATTGAAAAAAAAGATAACCCCGAGCTTTATAGAGTTGTCGAAAATCTTTCTATTACTGCCGGTCTTCCTCTGCCCAAAATTTATCTAATTGCCGAACCCCAACCAAACGCCTTTGCTACTGGTCGAGACGCTGAGCATAGCGTAGTGGCTCTAACCAGAGGACTTTTAGAAAAGTTAGATAGAACCGAATTAGAAGGAGTAATCGCCCACGAACTCTCGCATATTGGAAACAAAGATATGCTTTTGGCTACAGTTATAGTAATTTTAGTAGGAATTGTTGCTTTGCTTTCAAATTGGTTTTTACGGATTAGTTTTTGGGGTGGAATGGGAAGACGGGGTTCCCGGGATTCAGCCGGGCCTATTATGATAATTCTGGGAATTGCAGCAGCAATTTTAGCTCCCATTGCCGCCATCCTAATCCGCTTAGCCATTTCTCGGAAGAGAGAATTTTTAGCCGATGCTTCAGGCGCCCTCTTAACTCGCTACCCAGAGGGATTGGCCCGGGCTCTGGAGAAAATTTCTGGTGACCCAAATCCTTTAAGAACAGCCCGGACCTCAACCGCCCACCTTTATATTTCTTCACCCTTTAAGGGGAAAGAATCTCAAAACTGGCTGACCAAACTGTTTATGACCCACCCTCCAGTTGAAGAGCGCCTAAAAGCTCTTCGCCAGATGTCGGTATAGAAAAAATGGGGTCAACTCTATTTTTTACCCCATTATGGATAAGTTAAGGAAGAAACTTGAGTATAAAGGGATAAATGAAAAAGCACCGCTTAAGGACAAAACCTGAAGAGGTGCTTTTTCCTGTGAATTCTAATTTAAGTATAGCAAACCAAAAATCTATGTCAAGGCCTAAATTGTGGACAACTAAATTTTTAAAAATTTCAATTATATTTCTTATTATTTCTGCTTGGATATATAGCGGTTTTCCGCAGATTTGG
>Ga0210057_1001996_pt1 | contig 30050 bp, 30 predicted proteins | sample CryGeyCG2114_010_2_FD_183968 | JGI IMG/M metagenome (GOLD analysis project Ga0210057, IMG submission 183968) | Groundwater microbial communities from aquifer - Crystal Geyser CG10_big_fil_rev_8/21/14_0.10 (SPAdes) (version 2) | ecosystem: Environmental > Aquatic > Deep subsurface > Groundwater ...
GTACAAGCTAAATCATCAAATATAACGTAACTTCCAGACTTTAATTCTGTAGCTGATTTTTGTATTGTATCCCCGCCCATGATTTAAGAAAAGAAACTGCACCCATTTATAAAGGTTATGTTTAGTTAAAGTCGTTTAAGAACATCCCTAAGGGCTTTTTCAGGATTTTCAACACCTTTTTTAGGTCTTTTACCTAAAGTATCTTGTAAAGCCTTTTCTAAGAACTTTATCTTTAAATTCTGGTTAAATATTTGCTTTTGTAACACACTTAAAGCACACCATAATTGGGCATTAGAAGTATTATTAGAAAACTTGTAAGCATCCCTATGCCTAACAGATTCAGAGATTAATGCTTCCAAATGTTCTTTCAATGTAGGGTCTACTTTATCACGCCAACTTTTCATAATAGTTATAATTAGCTTCAAATTTATAAAATTTTAGGTAATATTTTTAAATCATAGAAGAAAACTAGTTGTAAAATGAATGAAATGTGGCTAAATGGTATTGCAGTCATTATTTTCATAATTGGAATGTTTTTTTATAAACTTAATATGAAAAAGATACATTATAGAAAAATTGTTTTAATATGCTTTGGATTAATATTAATTCCTTTAGCTAGCTTTATCAACTCTTATGTCCCTTATTTCATTCAATTAGTATTATTTGCAGGATTTTCTCAGTTTGCTCATGAATATTTTAGAGGCGGCTTGTTTCGTAGAAGAAAAGAGTTGCATGAAATTTATACTAGTAAGAAAAAAGAGCATAGGCATGTTAAAGAGTTCCTATATCCACATTTAAAAGAATTAGATAAAAGAAGATATGAATTACTAAAAGAAACTGAAAAGCTTTCTAAATTAAAAGATGAGCTTAAAGAACAAGCTAGGCAGCTAAAAGAAGAAAAGAAAGAGTTAGAAACAGCTAAGAAAGAAGTAAAAAATACACACTTTGAAGTTTTAGCTGATAAGGAGGTTGAAGAATGATTTTTGCATTTTCATCACATTTAGGCATATTTTTAATGATTAATATATTATCTTTATTATTTATTGCATATGGTGTTAGAAGGATATTTTTTAGTCGAAATTTTGAAAATGATATTAATAAAAGAGTCTTAGCATTCTTTTTAGTGGGATTAATGTTGTTTGCTTTAGCAATATTAGCAGATACTTTAGTCTTATTAGGGATGAATTCTTATTTAGGAAATTATGAATCTACTTTAATCTTAAAAACTTTAGCCCCTGTATTTTTCACTTTAGGAGCTATTTCCTTACAAAGACATAAATAGAATTATAAATCGTTTCTTTGCAATTTTTTAGATAATTCTTCTTTAGGTATTAAATTCGGAAGATTTGGTTTTGCAACTTGTATTAAATCTTTAAAATTAATACTAGGTACTTCTACATCGGTTTTATTAGCATGTTGCTCTTGCTTTTCTTGTTTATGTAAAGTAAAAAAATCATGAAATAGATTATCTACTTCTTTCTTCTTATTTTCCATATGTTCTATTACATTCATTTTTATTTAAGCGAGTGTTCAACATAGCTTTCTAATGCGGCAAATGCACCATGCAATGCTTTTTTAATATCCCATTCTTCGTTTCTAACATCGAAAGTTTTTGATTTATCTTTAGATGATAATTTCAAAAAAACTTCAAAGACTTTTGCTCTTCCTTCGTCATTAATCGTTTTAATATTCACTGTTAATTCAATGTCACCCAATTGAGATACATATTTCTTCAGCTTATTGTGTCCCTGCTCAGCAATCTTTTTCAAGTTTGCCACTTCAAGATCTTCAAGATCTTTTGTCCCAAGGTATTTTATTGACATTTTTTCACCTTTTTTAGTGTTTATAATGTTTAAGGCTATAAATATGTTACTATTTAAGTTTTGATTTGTTTAACCATTTATCTGAAACTAATGGCTCATAATACTTTCTTAATTGTTTAGGAATAATTATTTTTTCAGCTAAAGTTAATTCTGCTATTATTGAATATAATTCATTGCTAAAAAAATCTTCATCAGTATAACCTTCTCTTCTTTTGGTTAATTTTTCAAATGCTTCAAAATTAGTTTCTTTAGGGTCTAAATATCCTACCTCTTTTAAAAAATTTATTTTCTGTTCTAAAGATTTAGATTTAATAATTTGATTATATAAAGTTTTTACTTCTATTGAAAAATTTTCTTTATATTCATCACTTATCAAATTATTAAACCAAAAATCATGAAACAATTCATGAATTAATATTGGTAAAGGATTTCTAACAGGAGGATAATAGTAAGTGGCACTAATTTCTTTTTCTACTTGTACAAACAAATCTTCACTCAAAAAAACTTGTTCAGGTAGAAGACGATAAAAACCGGAAATTTCCCCATTACTAGTATTTCTCTCTTTCTTTAAAATACCATATTGATTATCTGCAATCTCTCTCTTGATTTCTTCTTTATCTTTTAGAAATTTAGATTCATTAATGCGATAAAGATAAACTTCTATAGCTTTTTTAGAGGGTTGAAGATCAGAATAATCATCAGTAATATTAGGTTTTATTGGTTTTAAATCATCATATATGGCTAAAACTGGTGGCAAACAAGAAGCTAAAGATACAGATAATACTAAACTACTTACAATTTTAGCTAAACCACCCATTTTAAAGTTATAATCTTACCTTAATTTAAATAAATTGCTATAAAATTAGAAAAAAAACTTAACTTTTAGCCATGGTAATATTGCTGAACCTGTATTTAATGTTTCTTTAGTCAATTCAATATCTTTCAGTATTCCCTTTTTGCCGTCTAAATCAAACAAGTTTCCACTCAAATTCCAAGCACCAGGAGCCAATAATCTAACAAATTTTCCTTGTTCTATTGATTTTCCAATATGAATCCCTGCTACAAAGCTAGCCCTAGACTTATCTGCACCATGTAAGCCCATTAAGGTTTTAACATAAATACCTTTATTTATATTTGAAATCATTTCTTTAAAAGAAACATTGCCTGGTTTAACGTATAGGCCCCTTAATGATTCTCTAATAGGAGCTTCTGCGCAATCTTCAGCCAAAATAGGTCTTCTAATACCATTGCCTGTAGGCTTTTTATTAGCTTTTAATGCAGATACGGCATCATACAAAAAGGTATTTAAAACTCCATTTTCAATTAAAATATTTTCTTTTGAAGAATTGCCTTCATCGTCTGTTGGACTACTAGATAATAATTCTTCTTTAATCCCTGTATCAATTATTGTTAAAATTTTACTTGCAACTAAATCTCCTATTTCTAATTCTGTTAAACCATGTTCTTTTGCACTACCATAAACTTTTTCACCCAATAATGTTCTTAATATAGATTCAAAACATCTTGGATCTAAAACTACTTCTAATTCTTTATCTTTAACATCTAGTTCAGCAGGAGTTACTGAATCTTTTAATAAATTATCATAAACTTTTACTCCTAGATTTTTTACATCTTCAAAATCTTCTGGTTTAGAATAATTTATAACAAAATCAAAATCAATACTATTTATTTCTGCAAATGCATTAAAACTTGTTTCTTTTGAAAAAGATAATCCATTTTTTGTTGCAATTAACCTTTCATTATAAGATATAACTACAGCTCCTTCAAAACTTTCTAATTCATTTGCTTTATCATAAATCCTTTTTTGCATTTCTTCAGCAATATCCCTCAATATAACAGGATTATCAAATAAATCTAAAATAGCTTGATCAAAATTACCTATTTCAGGTGGATTCTTAATTTTTGAAAATTGTTTCAAAACTGTTGGTTTAGTATTAGTTAATGCTTTTTTAACTGCAATTAAACCTTCATCAACATCTAAACTAGTTATTGCACTTGAACCTAATTTCCCTTCTTTTAAAACTCTTATTCCAATACTGCTATTATCTAAAGATAAGCTTACAATAATTTTTTTATTTTTAATTTCATATTCTAAACTTTTGCCAGTGCTTATACAAAGTTCTATATCATCTACTAAATCTTTTGTTTTTTCTATTAATTCCTTTGTAAATTTTTTTAATTCCATTTTTAATATGCCAAATTTATGCTATCACTTACTTTTACTTTAACTATTGGACCACCATCTGTAACAAACTTAGTTTGTCCAGCTTTACCACAAAAGCCTCCGTCTGAAATTTCTACTTCCCCTGAAAAACCTTCTGCCGTCAATAAAGCTGTCCTCGTGATTACTGCCATATTTGCAGGTAATAAAACTATATCTGTTAAAATTCCATCTTTTATTAAATAACCAATTTGTAAACTAGTAGCCATACCTTCTTTACTTACTTGGCCACCTAAACTTCCTTCTAATAATACTCCTAACTTGACATCTTTTAATAATTCATCTAACTCTTGACTTTTAATCCCTTTTGCAGGCGCTATATAAGTATTAGTCATTCTTACTACTCTTTGATCTCCTAATTCTGAAAAACCTCTCCCATTAGATTCTTCATTGTAATGGTGGGCAGTTTCTCTATTATGTAATTTATTCGCTATCTTACCATTTTTAACTAATTTTACTGGTTGAACTTCAACACCCTCGTCATCAATATATTGGGTTCCAAATCCTTTATCTAGATTAAAATTTCCATTTTCAATTAAAGGTGCATCATAAATATCTATAATCTCAGAAGCTATCTTTTCAACAAAAGGTTTACCATTACTTTTTAGCAAACCAGAACCACCCTCTTTAATAATATCGGCTTCAAAATTATGACCTTGAGCTTCATGTACAAAAACCATAGTTGAAGGTGTTAAAATATAATGTGTTAAATTCTTCAATTCTTCTTTTGTTAGTTCTCTAGCAGAAAGTAGTTTGATAGATTTCTCCATTGCATCTTTAATCTTTTTTAATATTTTAAGTTTTAATTTATCATTTTCTAAAATTAAAGAGATTTCTTCAATATCAGCTTCCCTAATTCTAAACTGAGATCTTTTGTTATCTTTCTTAGCTTTAACAAAAACTTGTAAAAAGGTTGTTGGTAAAACTTGGGTTTTATAAATTCCTTGAGTATCTGCTATAATTTTTTCTTCAATTTGAGAAAAGAACCAAACTTCAGGTTTAATTTCTACTTTATTTTCCTTTGAAATTTTTTCAGCTAATTCTTTTACTCCGTTAATAATAGCTGACATTTTATTAGAAGTATCGATATCTCTTAAATCTTCTTTTAGCACCTTACCATATCTTTGTTTTTTGGGATTAGGAATATTTGCCAAACCATAATCTTCGTCAGGTTTTTCACTTTCTAAAATTTTTAATGCAATATTAATACTATTTTTTATTTTATCTTCAGATTCCATTCCTAAAGAAATTTCAATATGTTTTTGGTCTTTTAATAATCTTAATTGCATTGCAACTTTTGAAGAATAAGGAATAACCAATTCTTGACCATCTGGTAAAAGCTTAGTTTCAATTTTAGAAATTTTTTCTATTAATAAATCTGCATAATCCACTTTATCTTTAACATAATTTAAAGTAAAATCTGAATAATTTTTAAGTTTTTTTTCTCCTCTTATTTCCATTTTAGATTAAAAAGAATGTTTACTTTTAAAGTTTATCCTATAATGTTACAATTGTATAGATTATCCCGCCTGTAAAGATTAAAAAAAGCAAAGCATCTAAGATAAATCTTGGTTTTAAGCTATATTCTGGCTTTCTATCGCCTCTTTTTTGTGCATTCCTGTGTATGAAGATGATTGCTAAACCTCCTAAACCACCTGCAATAGAACCTGAAATGCCTATAACTTGAATAAAACCAGTTAAATTAGAAAGTGCTACACTTAATGGCAATAAACAAGTTAATGCCCATGCTAAATATTTATTATACTTATAATCATATTGAAATGTCCATTTTAATGCCAAACCCAGTGTTAAGAATGATGTTGCCATTGAAAATATTGCAAACAAATTTCCTAAAATTAAGATGTGGTTCCCTAATAATGCTCCTAAACCAATTGTTGCTAATTCTGTTGTTTGAAACCCAGTAATTCCAATAATAGCTATGCTAAAAAGAATGTAAACCACTATAGGAATTAACATGCCAATTATAATTGCTTTCTTTAATTGCTTTTTATCTTTAATTAATTCTTCTTTAAGTTCTGGTATTGCTGCCATCCCTAACAAAGCAAAAAAGACTACCCCATAAGGGAGTAAAACATTTGAAAAATTTAAGGGGGTAAGATTTAAGGGATTAATTTTAATTATTGCAAAAAAGAATAAAGCTAATATTAAAAATCCTAATATTGCACTCAAATAAATTTCTGCACCTTCAATTATGTTCAATCCACGCCAAATTAAATAAGCCATTAAAATAAAAAATACAAACATTCCTGCAAATTGATTGATACCAAACAATGTATTCAAAGATTGACCTTCACCAATTAAATAAGCTATTAGTGCTCCATAAATTCCAAAGAAGATAGAAGTTGCCATAACCCATTTACCCCATTTGCCTGTATATTTTTCTGCATAACCAACTAATTGATGAGTTCCTTTGGTTCTTAATGCAATCTCTCCAACATATAAGTTCATTAAAATAACTGCTAAACCTATTAAGATAATGTGTATAATCCCAATCAAAAGTCCTGACTTAGCAACAACATAAGGTATTCCCAAAATGCCTGCACCTATAACAGTACCCACTAAAGTTGCTATTGCTCCAATTAAATGATTTTTTGCCATCCCTTTTTATAATAATTAGAATCTCTTATGTTAAATATGTTTTTATTTAACTAACTTCTTGACTCTTTTAACTAAATCATCAGGATGGAATGGTTTTTTTTATATAATCCAAACAATTTAATTCTTTAATTTCTTCTAAACCTTTAGCAGAAAACTTTGCTATTGTAAGAAAAGCTACTTTTAGATGTTTTAGTTTTTCATTAGCTCTAATTTTTTCAAGAACTTGTTTACCAGACATATCGGGCATAAAAAAATCCAAAAGAATTAAGTCTGGTTTAGATATTTTAAGTTTTTTAAAACCATCGTCACCATCTTTAGCTTTTATAACTTTGAAACCTTCAGTTTCTAGAATCTTCTGAACTAAATTTCTAACATCTAATTCATCATCAATAATCATGATTGTTTTATTTTTCATCTATAATTACAATAGTGACTTTCTTTAAAAATGTTTTTATGGACTCGGCGGGAGTCGAACCCGCGGCCTCTCCATAGCCAATGGAGCGCGATACCACTTCGCCACGAGCCCATTACTTAACCAAAGAACCGGCTTTTTCAAACTTGAGTTCACAACAAATTAACTTGTTTAAAACAGAAACTAATTCTTTAACATCAACCTTAATTTGTTTCATTGAATCTCGTTCCCTAATAGTAACAATATTTTTTTCTAATGTATCATGATCAATAGTTACACAATAAATTGTTCCAATTTCATCTTGACGCCTATAACGTTTACCGACGCTACCACTTTCATCATAAAATGTTTTGAAACTTTTAGTTAAATCTTTGAATATTTCTTTTGCTTTTTCAGGCAAATTATCTTTTTTAACTAAAGGAAATACTGCTACATCTATTGGTGCAACATTTTGTGGGAATATAAATAATGTTCTTTCTTTTTCTTCTTTATAAAAAACATCTAATAATGCCCAAACATTTCTATCAACTCCAAAACTGAGTTCTAATACATGAGGAACAAACCGTTTTTCATCAACAAATACTTCTAAATTTTCTTTAGAACATTTTTGATGACCTCCTAAATCATGGTCACCTCTATAATGCACTCCTGCAACTTCTTTAAAACCTTTCAAAGTTTCTAAGTTTAATTCAACATCAAAATGGATTTTATTATAAAATGCTCTTTCTTTGTCATCTAGTTCTCTAAATCTAAAATTTTCTTTTTGAACTTTTAGAACATTTAAATAAAACTGTTGGACTTTAGCTAAATGATAAGCATAAAATTTAGGAATCTTTAATTTAGTATTAGCATCTTTACAGCTTACTTCTTTAACCTTCTTAGTTTTTCTATCTTTAACTGTAAATAATCTTAATTTGTAATCTTTAACTTCATCCCAGTTTTCTGATTCATTAATTTTATCAGCATCGAAAAATATTTGTAATTCTGCTTGGGAAAATTCTCTTAACCTAAAAAAACCTTGCCTAGGAGAAATCTCATTCCTAAAAGCTTTACCAATAACAGCTAACCCTAATGGTATCTTTTTTCTTAAAGCATTAAATTCTCTTTTGAAAGCTAAAAATGGTGCCTGTGCTGTTTCCGGTCTTAGATACATTACATCTTCACCAGTAGCCCCTACTTTCAAATCAAACATCATATTAAACATTTTTACTGGCAACAATTTAGATTGACATTTAGGACAAAGTAACTTATTCTCTTCAATCAACTTAGTCATAGCCTCTTCATCTAAACCTTCAGCATTAATATCTAAAGCATCTTCAATTAATTGATCGGCTCGAAACCTAAAATGGCATTTATTACATTCTGTTAAAGGATCATTAAAGTTTTCTAAATGGCCAGAACCGACAAATACCTGTTTAGGCAGGATATTACAATCTTCTATTTCAAAAAAATTATTATTTAAACCTAAGAAAAACTCTCTCCACAAATTTTGCCATTTATGCTTTATTCTTGTACCTAAATGACCATAAGTCCAAAAACCGGATTTAGAACCATAAATTTCTGCTGAGGAATAAAAAAAACCCCTCTTAGTGGCAATATCCATAATTTTATCAGTTTTATTCATATCTTAACTAAGATTAGGCTGAGATTTAAAAATGTTGCGTTACTTTATTTTAAGCAAATCTTCTATATTTATAACAGGTTTAGAAAACTTAGAATAATCTTCAATAGCCATTCTTAAGCAAGCTGTGTTAACCCAACAGTCAATATCTGTAAAATTGTCTAATTGGATGAAATCTAATGTATCAAAAAGAAAAATAAAAGCTTGTTTTTTCTTTTTACTCCAACTATTTTTTAACTTCAAAGCTTCTTTCATTCTATTCTGACCTTCTTTTGTTGAGACTAATATTCCTATTTTTTCAGCATGTAAATAAGTAATATAAGCTCCTTTCAATCTTCTTTTTCTTTCTTCAATTTCTTCTTCACTAATTTCAGAAATTTGTCCGGTATAAGGGTCTAACATTATAACTTTCTTTTCAGTTTCTAATGCTATTTGTAATGGATGAAAATTTCCAGAGCCTATGAATAAAAAAGCATCTACCTTAGATTTGATAGCTTTAGCTTTCTTTACATTGCAGCCAATAACTTGACCACCTATAACAGACTTAGGAATCAATTTTTGAATTTCTTTTAATTTTTTAAAATGTTGAATAGTAGTAACTAAACCTAGTTTACCTTTAAAATCAATATTCTTAACTAATTCTTTAATATCTAAATTGCTTTCTGCATGTAGGAATAATGTTTTCATAATAATATGATAAAAATAAGGGTTTATAAGATTTACTTCAAGTTAATTTTTAACTATTAAAACATTTTATTAGTTTATCTAAACTTGAATAAAATTCAGGTAATTTATCTCTGTGAATATTCATTTCCATTATATTGTTAAAACCATATAATTCATAAGTTATAAAGTCCCAATCCATAAGCTTAGTTCTTAAGAATAATTTATCTGGAATTAAAGTTTCTTCATTACAAGCTCTTGCAAAAGATTCTGCAATCGGTTGTTTTGAAATCTTACCATGTTTTTGTTTTTTTACAATTTCATAGTCCTCTAGCAAAATTTGGGAATCACATTCTAAAAATCTATCTTTCTTCACAAACTCTTCTAACAACTCTACTTCATCTTGTGAAAATTTACCAATGTCTTCTCTAAATAATTTGAAATAATGTTCAAATAACTCTTGTAAAGTCATTTCTCCTTTTTTATTTTTTAATTGATAATCAAAAATTTCAATAGGTGTTTTTCTGTCTTTGGATATATTTTCTCCTAAAATGGTAGTATTTTTATTCATTAAATTCTTTTTAAAATAAATGTTTCTAAAATGTGGTTGTTTTCTTAAATTAATCCCTCTTTCTATGCCTATAATAGTTCCGAGCATATATGCTATTGCTACACGCATTTGTTTAGCATTAACAATATAATCTCCACCAACTTCCATCCTATTTTTTGCTTCTCTTAAAAGTACACCCCTAGAAATATTTTGTTCTGTCAGCAAAAAATAAGGTATTGCGGCAGAATATTTTATAGAATCTATTAATTTAACAGGATTCGTGCTTGAAAAATTATAATGTGTACTATATCCCATTAATGTTAATTGATCTTCTTTTAATAATTTATAAGGATTAATTAAAGAACCACTCTTATAAAATTTTGTTAAATTTTCTATACATTCAAGAAGATAATTCCTATTTTGAATTATTGAGTTAACTACATCTTTTATGCAACCTTTTTTTATTTCTATAGGAGGTGTAGTAATTTCTGGTTCAGAACCATCACAATACATTGCCCCGCCTGTCCAAAGTCTATAAGCAGTTGGAGTTTTTTTAAAATAAGGTTTTTTAAAAACCATTTCAATATCTCTCAATAATTCTTTAGCACATACTGGAACTACGGGATTTCCTCTAAACTCTTTCCACAATTCAAATTCGTTTTCAAGACCAATAAAACGTTTCATTTTTTAACTTTTAATTTTTCAACAACTGCCTTATCAGACACAATAGCAGAATTACCAGTTGGATCTTCAATAACTATTTTTACAGGCATATCACCACATTTGATTTTCCAAAGTTTCTTTAATAAATTTTTGGCAGTTGTTTTAACAGCTTTATCACCTTCAGCATCTGCAGCTTCTTTTTGTTCTTGTATTATTTTTTCAAATCTATTAAGAACTCCTTCAACATTTGTGATATAACCATTTGATGCCGGACCAGGACGAACATCCATTCTTAATGTTGGAATCTTAACATGAGCTTCTGCAGATTTTACTACACGAACATGCATATCTTTTTCACTATTAGCTTCAAATGTAATTTTGCATGGTTCTCTTAACTCTGCTGCTTCTAAATCTGCCTTATGAAAATTACAACTACTACAATCCATAGAAAAAAGAAACACTTTTCCAAAGTATGGAATCTCTTTTTCATCTTCAATCAGAGTCATTGTCTTTTCACGACACATAGGACATCTTTCGTTTTCTACTTTATCCATGATTGAAAATAAATTGATTTGATTTAAAAATCTTTTGGAATAAGAAAAAAAGGAAAAAATTATGCAGAAACTACCCTTAAAATAGCTGCATCTTTAAATAAGTAATAAGCCCTAACTAAAGTTATTTTTAAGCCACCTTTAGTTTGAGTTTGACCTTCCCTAATCCATAAATTATCTATAACTCCATGGATAGTTACATAAGTAGAAGCTAAACCATCTGTAGGAGACTTAACATCGCCTAATTCTACCTCAAGATTGTTTACATTCACTTTTTCTGTTTTCTTAAGATAATATTCATTATCTCCCAAAACTAATTTTTGCATAGATAAAGTAACCATAGCATCTTGATTAAATGTGGATTCAACAATTTCATATTCATAACCCTCTAAAACTTCTGGTAATCTTGTTTGCATTAATTTTGTTCTTAAGCCGTCTGCTCTAAATGCTACTAAACTACCATAATTATCAATAGTTTCTATAACAATCGTTTTGCCAAAAGCTGTTATTGTGTCACCTTCTGCAACTTTTAAATATTTTATAGTTTCTTCTGCAGGTTCTTCAAATACAACTTCTTCAGGGATTTCTTCTTCTACAACTTCTTCGACTTCTTCAATTTCTAAATCTTCTTCAATTACTTCAACTTCTTCAATTTGTTCTTCTATTTGGTCTGTCATTTCTTGAGCAATTTCTTCTGCAACAACTTCAGATTGTTCTTGTATAGTACAAGCTGTCAAAAACATAGAAAGCATCAATAAAATTATTATTAATTTTTTCATTTAAGGACCACCTCTTATATAATAAACAATATTTATTGTATATTAATGTTTGGAAAATTAAAAGCAGGCGGCAGGACTCGAACCTGCGATAATCGGGTTGCAGCCGAACGCCTTAGCCGCTTGGCCACGCCTGCATTAGATTATAATAATTTATCTATGGTTTATAAAAGTTATTAAAAAAAAGAATGGGCCTGGAGGGATTTGAACCCTCGATCTACAGCTTAGAAGGCTTTAGCGAAGAAATAAGCTTTGTGCCATTTCTTTGTCGCCCTGTCCAGGCTAGGCTACGGGCCCATTGTTAAAATCTGAATAATCATTCATTAATAAAGTTATTGTTCAAGCATTTTAATCTCTTTTTTCGTCAATTCCCTATACTGGCCTAGCCTTAAGGAATCATCCTTAATATTTCCTATTGCTATCCTTTTAAGGGATAAAACCTTAATTTGAAAGCTTTGTAACATCCTTCTTATCTGCCTGTTCCTTCCCTCATGGATTTTTATTGAGAGGCAACTAGATTTATCTGTTGATGACAAAACCTTAAATATGGCAGGCAATGTTTTTCCTTCCCTAAGATTAATGCCGGCCTCAAGCCTTTTAATCATAGTTTTATCAAGCTTTCCTTTAATCTTTGCAATATAGGTTTTCCAAATTTTGGAAGAAGGATTAGTTATATGGTCTGCCAATTTAGAATCATTAGTCATTATCAATAATCCTGAAGTATCATAATCCAATCTGCCAACAGGGAATATCCAATCTTTGATTTTGATAATATCATACACTGTCTTTCTCTTTTCAGGGTCAAATCTTGTCGTAACAACTTTTTCAGGCTTGTTCAGTAAATAATAAATTTTTTTATTAAATGAAACTAATTTGCCATTTACAGTTATTTTGTCATTAAGGATATTCACTCTTAATCTATGGTTTAATACTTTTTTACCATTAACTCTTACTATACCTTTTAGAATTTCATTTTCTGCCTGCTTTCTAGACATTAACCCTAATTTTGACAAGATTCTAGACAATGAATGTATCATATCAATATATTTGATATTTTAAGCTTATTATAGTTTACCAAGTTCCATCCAAACTTACAAAAAATCCGCCCTCTAGTAAAGGATAAAACCCTGCATGGAACAAATCATGTCCTTCGGGCCTTTTTGCATCCATTCCTAAAGCAGTTTGTGTTAAGAAAGATATTTCTTCCCATCTTAATCCAAGCTCTAAAGCTGACATACCTAAGGCAATACCATAAGCAACATCTATTTTCTTTTGTAAAGATTTAGGCATATCTTCTTTCAAATATTCAACATTATGTTGTTTCATTAACTCTCTAAATTTACCTTGCTTATCTGCATAAATTCTTAAAGGTTGATTTGTATCTTTATGAACAATAATATTATTTAAAATTTTTAATCCTTGATTTGATAAGTCTTCCAAATCCAATCTTGAATCAAAACTTCTTTGCATTATTTGATTAAAATCATCAAAAGGACAAATATCCATTCTTAAATAATTCTTTATAGCAGAAGACCAAATATATCTATGTCTATCTGCTAACATCATTAATGAAGTAGTAGCAGTTAATTGTTTTAATGCATCAGGAATTTGATCTTCTTTTAATGCTTGATAAAATATATCACTTAAAAAAGAAGTTGTTCCAGTACCATATGAACTAATTAAATTTTCTTGAAAATCTGTTAAATTGTCTGGGGGAGTATATGAAGAAGAACCCATAAGGCCTTTACTAAAATTAGGACCATGAATCTTAACATCTTTAGCACCAAGTAATTTAGCAGTAGTTGCATGCCCAATCTCATGAGCAAAAACTGTGGCTATAAAGGACAATCCAGCATTAAATGGTATTTTAACAAAATAATTAGTCCAATCTATTGGTTTATCTACTTCCATTTCTTCTTTTTGAGATTCTTCTTTATCAACTTCATAAGCAGGTATTTGTGAAAGTTCTGGAAGAAATTTCTGTTCTAACCCTTGTTTAGGCATTTCTAATTTAAGCTCTAAATTATCTAATTGCAATACTTGAGCAGGTTTAGGACTTAAATCTACAGCTTTTGCTGGAACAGAATTAAATGTATACAAACCAGCTAAGCCTAATGCCACATACTTCCCTATGTTCTTAATCTTGTTTATTACTGACATTTTGTTACTATCTAATAGTAGTTAACTATTTATAAATGTTTTGGTTGCTTCCAAATAGTCAAAAAACGTTCATAAGGCAAGAATTCTTTTAAGGGTTTCATAAAGAAGTAATTTGTAGGTTTAAGGCCATAAGATAACAGTACATGCCTTATTTGGGTTGTATCCTTACTTTGATTGGTAATTATAACTCCTAAAGGATTTAATGACAAAATATCACTTTCTATAACATTGCTTAATTCTTTATTAGTTATTGGTTGAAAACATTCATTATTGTGTCTTTTCCTAATATTATTATGTATCTCTAAATAAGTTAATTTTTGAAATTTACCTTTTAATCTTTCTTCTCCTATAATCTCTAGATAATTTTGCTCCTTTTCTCCTTCAAATGTCTGTAAACATTTTATTGCAGCACCCCAATAAATTATTACATTTTGGTTATTATTAAATTTGTAAACAGGTTTATTATAAACATTAACAAAAGCATTGTAAGAAAACCTTTTTTTAAAATCTTCAAAATCTAAATTCCATTTTTTTGCTAAATCTTTTGCTCTCCTAAAATAAGCCATAGACGAATCTCCTAAATTCAAAATTTTATATTCTAAATCTTTTTTAAAAAATTTGTAAAATAATAATGCAGATTTAGGAGTGTTGCCTGCTAACTTTTCAGTAACTTTGGGACCTAATTTTTCTTTATTTAAAATTTCTTCAAAATCATCTACAATTATCATATTATTTTGTTAATTAAAAGATATTTAAAATTTTTCTTGAACTTTTTTAGTAAAGAATATTCTAAACCAAGATAAAACTAATAAAAAGAAAATCAAAGGAATAAAAATTAATAATAAACCCGCATAATCTTTAGAAGCGTATTTTAAGAACATACCAATTAACAATATAAAAACAATAAACCATGTCCCAATATAGGGTAAATAATAAACAAATAAATTGGGAAATTGTTTAACTGCTATTAAAAAAGATTTTTTAATCAATTTAAAAGATTGTTTTTCAAAAATAAATGAATAAAAAACTTGCGCTAAATAAAATAATAACACTAATAATATAAAATAAACATAAAATTGCCAAGACACTATTATAGCTATAAGCTTTGTATAAATTAAAGTTAATAATTCATTACCTAAAAATAAAAATATTAAGAAAAAAGGTAATGTGTATATAGCAAAATATAATAATTCTTTTAAGGAAAACCATTTGTTCTTTTTTATTAAACTAAAATTCATTGTTTGGTTTAAAATCCACAGGATAAAAATTGTTGTTGGAACTATAACTAAAGCAAATAAAGCTAGCTTATCTACTAAGGGTGCCATTTGAGATAGTAATCCTTGTAAGCTTGTTAATCCTTCAGCACTTTCTTGTTGTAAAGCAACTTGTAATTCTGAAATTTCTAAGGTATAATTCTCTATTAAAGCAAAGTATTGTTTTACTTTAAACCTTGAAAATGTTATAAAACATAAAAGCATAAAAACAAATACAAAATCAATTATCAAGAATTTCCAAAAATGTTTTTTAAATATTTTATTTAGTTCCATTTTTATGATTTACCACAAACAGGGTCATTAGGTAAACAACAACTTTTTTGCCTGCAGAAAGTAATTAATCTTCTTCCTTGTTCCTTAAATAAGAAATCAAATGTCGAATAACAAACTGGACCTGTAGAATGAATAAATATCTCTTCCCCTGTTGCATCTGGAATAAATTTGCTATAACAACCTGATGTTCCAGAAACTGGATTTTGAATTTTTCCTTTTCCAACAAAAATACCTGCATGCCCTTCTTGAGGTCTTGAAGAGCTTGTTGCTTCAAAAATATCTCCTGGTTGTAATAAAGCCCGATCTGTAAATTTATTATGAGACACTGTGTCTTCGATTGGGAAATTAGTAGGATTACATATATCATTACCATTGCCTGTTGGTTGTCTTTTTTCTTGGCCAGCATAATAAAAAACACTAGATACAAAAGAGCCACATTGAGTTGTACAGGCTCCGCCAATAGCTACTTCAGGACTACATAAATCTGTACCGCCATAACCTGTTCCTATATACCTTGCTGCTGTTTGAACAATATTAGAACATTGTGCTTCTGTAGGTTGAGTAAATTGAACTGCTTTTGCTACACAATTTCCATTTTTATATTCACAGCTACCAAATGAAGAAGTACATTGCTGATTATTGCACATGATTTCATCATTATTAAAATCTGAACAAGATTTAGCTCCTGTACAAAGATTACAAGAATAATAAATGCCAAGCCCTGAAATTGTTTTTTGAGCATAACAATTACCTAAGGCATGGCATTCATCTTTATTACAACCATTAAAAGCTCCTTCACCACATTTATTACAATTAGAAGCAATTACATTTTGAGTTCCAGCCACTATAGTTGCTTGTTCTAAATCTTTATTATAATATTCTTCATATAATTTAGTTTCAATTTCTTTTTCAATTAAATTTTCAACATTAATTGCTGTTCCTTTAAATTCAGCATTAATATATTCTGTAATCATTTTATAAGCTTGATCTATTGCTTCTTGATATTGTCCTTCTAAAGTATTCATTTGATCTTTCAAAGAATCACCAGTATACTTGGCCCTAATTTCTTTTGCTTTATTAGTATATTCTACAAAAATCTTTTCAAGAGTTTTACCAAACTCAGCTTTAATTCCAACCATAATTCTGTCAGGATCTTTATGAGCTTTAGCTAATACTTCTTTACTTACTAATAATTCTACAGCCTTATATGCAGTTTCTGCAGCTATCTTTGGAATAGTTGTAGATTTACTTAATACAGAATAAGCTAATGAAGCAGTTATTTTAGTTTCATAACTGTCTTTAGCCATTTGATCTATTATTTTTAATTGTTCTGAGCTTTGTTCTTCATTTAACAATCCTGTAATACCTAAAGCTAACTTTTGCTGTTCAAATCCTTGTTCATTTAAGGCGTCCATAACATTAGCCATTCTTTCAGTATCTTTAATTGAAACAGTTGTTGTATCAAGCCAGCAACTGCCTAAACTTCTTCCTGTTGAATCTTTTCCACATTCCCCTATAACTTTCCATTTTTTTGTATCTGTGCCTGAACCAGGATTTTGTAATGAACAAACTCTTACAACCCCAGTACTTAACAAACCAATTTCATCTGTTAAGCTATAGCTTGAAGAAGATGCACTAGGATAACATTCTTCTTCAGAAGTAATCTTTTTTCCAAGTTCATCTTCAACAATTAAATCATTTAAATAATCAATTGCAAAATCAGAGCTAACTTTTCCAAAACCGCATTCAGTCATACCATTAATAGATATGCAAACTCTATCATAACCTTTAGCAGCAACACAATCAATATTTTGTGAAGATATCCCTCCTTTAGGAATATCTGCCCTTATGCCTTCACACCTATTAGTTACATAATAAATAGGTAATCTTCTTGTAGAGTCTTCTAACCAAACAGAAATAGTTGCTTCCTTATCTTCTCCAGCATAAATATGGTAAAATGTTTGATATCTTGATTGTTGTAATTTTTCTGAAAATGGTGATTCTGTTAGTAATGCAGTATATTGTGGAGGACTTTCTGGTTGAGCAATTTCATTCAAAAAACTTCCTAAACCAGGGAATTTCCCAAATATTGCTTGTTTACATATTGTTGTACCAACTTCAGAAAATGATCTTGATTGATAAGCTGCAAATGCCGTAGTAGCATAACCTTTTGTAAAGAAACTTACTGAATCGGCAATATTTTGTAAACTACTATCAAAAGTTGCATATTCTGCACCACCCCGTTCTTGGCCAAATAAGGTTTGGGAAACCCATGTTAACAAGCTACCTTTCAAATTTAATATTGCTATACCTTCTTTCCATAATAACTCACAAATAAATACAGACCTTATCTTATCACAAATACCTACACTCTTGCCTTGCACTTGAGCTGTATTTAAACATTCAACATAACCTCTTAAAACGGATTTAACATTTTGTAATCCTGCTAAAATTCCTGTCAAACAAACAGGAACAGGTTCATAGGGTATATCAAAGTTAGGTAAGCCTAATACTATTGAACCGATTAAACCGGTTTGTACAACATCATTAACTTGCCATGTTCCACCTAAATTAAATCTTGAAGGCGGACACATTACTGGATCGCATACTCCAAACAATAATTGACAATCTCCAGGATCCATTGTATCAAAACAATTAGGTTGTTCTTTTGAATAATCAGCTTGTGCTCTTGAATTGCTTACTAAGAAATTCTTACCACCAACATTTATAGACTCACCTTGTTTATGTATACCCATCCTACTAATTTGGTTTATTAAATTATTATTTTCAGATTGATATTCTGGCCTAGCCAAGACACTTTCATGTTTTATTAGAAGATCATCGTTAGTACATAACAAACCATCAGAACCAACATTCCATTCTTGTATGACACTTGGGCTACCATCTTTATGGAAGTCTAATACTTTAACAAAATTTCCATTTCCTGTTGGAACACAATAAGGTTTACCATCAGGGTAAACTTCAGCAGATGCTCCATTAGCATAATTTTTGTTTAAATCACCAATGCTATAAGCCTTAGATTCAGAAACATAAAACTTATTATTTCCTTCTTTGTAAACTTGACCCTGGTTTGTAGTTAAAGGTGCATTAAATCCAGTTTTTTGATAGTTGTTATTAATTCTAGTAATTTCTTCTTCTAATGCTTTCTTTTTTGTTTCATCTTTTTCTTGAGTCCATTGTTGTTGTAGATAATCTCTATAATCCTTAACAGTAGCTGCTTGTAATTGTTTTTCACCATCACTAGTATAAGCATAAGGTTTATTATTATCAATTCTTATTGTAGATAAAGTTCCCAAATTTAACTTATCTACCATTGTAAAAGAACTAGATTCAATTTTAACATTTAATTTATTAGCAGAATAAAGGTCTGAAAAGACTTGAAGCTTTTTATCTTCTTCAAAATTATCAAATCCTTGATATTTATTTAATTGTTCCAAGGTTTTTTGGTAAGCATTTAATTTAGTTGTTTGAGTTAAATTGAAGGTATTTAAATTAGTATCAATTTCTTTCTTAAAATTATATTTATCAAATTGAGAATAAGCATCAGAATTTTGCATTAATTGCCAATACCTATAATCTCTTAATGATTGAGCATCTTGTAAATCTTCACCCATGTATTTTCCGTATTTATCTAAGCTTGTGAAATTTTTATTTAAATTTTTATACCAATCTTTTTCTTTATAATTCTCCATATCATCATTAACTTGTTCTATTGATTCTTGAGCAGCATTAATTGTTGTAGAGATTGCATCAGTATTTTCTAAAATACAGTCATCATAACGGCCATATGTTTTTCCTACCCCACTATTTTCCCTACAGAATTGGTTCCAACCACTTTTGCCATCAACACCATTCAAAGCAAAACGTCTAGCTTGAGTTCTTGCTAAACCTGAAAAGAATGTGTTTTTAATTGTCAAATAAGCAAAAGTTACCATACAGACCTTACGCCAAGTTACAACTACTTTGTCAAGTTTTTCAATAATATCATCTAATTCTTTAATAATTTCTTGAGTCTTGTTTAATTGTTTCTCTATTTGTGCAGGAGTAAAATCAATAGCTCTTTTTTCTATAGGAATGTGTACTGTAAAGTTTGAATTACTAATTAATGGTTCTCCAGAACCTGGCAAAATAGAAATCATAGCATATTTTTTTAAATTTATTTCAGAAACATAAATATCTTTTTGATCAATAACTTTTTTTTGCCTTAAATAAACTTGTTGAGTCATACCTCTATAATCTTTAGGTTTATTTGCAGAATATTTTTTTTCAATAGTAATATAATCATTATTTATTACTGTTAATTCCCAATTGTATTTATAAGTTATACCTTCAATAGTTTCTTCTAATTCTTTTAAAAACAAATTTTTTCCAACTGTTAATGGTTTGGTATTTTCTCCTGAAACTTGAACATTTATTGTGGGCGCATTGCTTGAATCTTGTCCTAAAACTTCTATTAATTGTACCCTAATATTTTGATTGTTCTCTAAGAAATCAAGGAAGTTTGCATCAAAAGCTTTTTCTTTTCCTAAAGTATCAATTTTGTGCATCGCTTCAGCCATAAATTCGCCGTTCTTGTTTTTTACAGCCTCTTTATAATAATTCAATGCTCTTTGCTTATCATTCAAAAATTCGTAAATTTGACCTAATCTAAAATTAGCTAAGTCTTCATATAAAATTCCTTTGCCATCAACAACACCAAAATAATTTTTAACTATCTCTTTGTATTTAGCAGCAGCCGTACAATAAACAGCAACATCTGTACTTGATTCAATTTTTTGTTTCCAAGAATCTACTGTTTCAGATTCGTCTAATAAAATAACATTCTCTTCACAAATATCTTTAACAACAACATCAGTATTGGCTTGTGCTTTAGAAGTCTTAGTCAATACTGCATTTGTTGCAGTTGTATAATCTTGAATTGAAACAGATTGTTTAATATTATTATCCGTTCCAGAGGAACTTATTGATGAGATTGTTAATCTTGAACCAGGATAAACTTTAGAACCAACTTTAACAATTCTTTCTTGTTCTTGATTATTAATTATTACTTTAATTTTTGCTCTTTTTTCATTAGGATTTACTAATTCTACTAATTTTACCCTAAATGCATTTGTTGCTAATCCTGACATTTCTGATAACCTATAATAATCAGATATTTCTCCAACTTTCAAAGATAAATCTCCTATTGGTCTTGGAGCACCTGTGTAGGGCCAAACCATATCTGAACCACCATAAACTGTTAACTTAACATTATCAACATTAATTTCTCTAGCCCTTACAAAACCACGATTACTAAAAAAACTTGAAGCATCTAATGCTTTAGATTTCCATTCATCTTCATTTGTAAATTGTTCAATAATTAAATCTTGGTGTACTAAACCAAAAAGTCTTTCAACACTTTCAAAAGTTATTTCTGCATTCATCTTTAATGTAATATCAGAGCCACCCAATAAACCAAAATTTTTATCAGAAACAGGAACATCTGCTTCTTTTTCAATTTGTTTTAATGTAATAATTAAATATCCTAAATTTTCCATACTATATTGTGTTGGTTGAACATGCTGAGGAGAACCCCTTACATAATTTTTAGTAGCTTCATCTAAAGGCCTTACTCTAACTTGTTTAATCAAAGCTTGACCATAAAAAGGTTCATAATTAGCGTTAGAACCCAAAAGCTTAGCAGTTGTAATGCCTGTTAAAAATGCATAAATTGGAACATCTCCATCTTCTATTAAAGATGAAGGAATGGAAGTAGGTTCATAGCCTTGAACATTAACAATAATTGCTTCACCAACATTTGCTTCCTTAGCTTGTTGCTCTAAATCAAAGTCTAATGCAAAAGAAAATGGTAAAGTTATCATTAGCATAGCTAATAATATTGCTAACAACCTATATTTTCCTCTTTTCATTTTTACTCTAATTTTGGATCAACGGCTATTGCCGGATTTTCAATAAATGCGTAAATTAATTCTAAATCATCAATATTACTTGGTATTTTAGTAGCAGGTATATAAAAAGTTACCTTCTCTGAAGCCCATAAATTAGGTCTTTGCAAGTACCAAACACCTTCTGAACCGCCTCTTACAACTTGGTCTAATTCTAATTCTTCAGATTGTATGGTTGTACATTTTTCTTCTGTAAAGCCCAATAATCCTAAAATATTAGTTGTTGGCTGTTCAAAACAATGAGTTATTTCTTTACCTTCAATCTTTACATCAAATCCTTTAGTGATTAATGAAGTAGTTAAATCAAATTCAGAAGCCATAAGTTCAACTTTGCCAGTTGGTTCTGTTAAAGTTTTTGAAAATCTTAAATCTTCATTAATAATTTGTACAATGATAGTTTCGTCTTCTTCAACATCTCTTATCATTCCATTTTCTATAATTTTTATTTCATAATTAATTTCTTTATACGGCTCCATCAATAATGTGTAAGTTCCAGGTTCAATCGTTGAAGTTAATTCTCTTGCTTCATGATAACCTTTTTTGTTACCAATCAATAATGCGTTTGTACATTGAGGCATCTTAACTTGTAATTTTGGCCCCCTATTAATCATTTCAGTAGTACCTAATTCGCAGATTGTTGAAACACATTTCATGCTAACATCAACATCTAAAATTGGTTTTAAGTTTCCGTTTGCATCAGGTTCTAATGCTTCTATTATTACTGGATTAATTGCATTGTCACAAATTTGTTGCTCTTGCCCAAATACATCTAATGTTCCTAAAACATTTTCTCTAGGCTGATTATTATCTATGATAACTTGTGTTGCAAATTGTAATCTGTTACCTTCTTCATCTGTTAATGAAACCAAAACAGGGAATTGTACATCATAAACAAAATTATAATCTGTTAAACAGAATAAAGAAATTAAGTAAGACATTGCTGGGTTGCCCATGTCTAAAGGTTCTGCTTTTAATAGTTCACCTTCAGAAGGATAAACTTCCATTGTTAAAGGCCAGTTTGTTGAATAATGGAAATTTGCAGAAATATCTGAATGAGAACCATCTAATAATTCCCAAACAAAATAATCTTCTTCTTGTACAAAATTTGTTTTATCTAATTTTATAAATTGCATGTTTGCTTGTAAAGCATTTCTTAAAGTTTCTTCAACTTCAGATTTTTTCCAAAGTTTAGGACCACAAGTAAACTCTGTGCTTGCAAATGGAATATCTTGATGCATTGCTAAAATATCTAAGGCTTTTTCTTCCAAAAAATAATCTTCTTGAGATTTTTCTTGTATTTCTTTAGCTATAAGATACATTTCTCCAAACCTTGAATTAATGTCTGTATAGAATATATCAATTTTATAAGTAAAATCATACAAGTCAATATCTAAAGGATAGTCTATTGTAAATAAGACTTTATCTTGTTCAATTTGTGTATCAACAACTATTGCTCCTGTTGTTACATTGTAATCTTCAAATAAAGTAAAATTAAATGTGCATTCTGCTAAGTTGTCTTCAATATATCCAGATAGTTCATCTTGCATTTGTCTTATTGAAGGTAATGCTGTTTTTTGTAAATTATTAGGAGTAGTATAATACCAATAAGCAGTTTTTAAATCTGTGTTTGGAATTATTTCTAAGTAAGTTGCAAATGGATGCCTAGGAGTAGTAATATGCGATGTTGGTAAATTAATATAGCCACCCTGCAATCCCATTAATAATAAGCCTTCTTCTGCTGTTTGTTCAACACAACCTTGAACAAATTTTTGCACTTCTCTAGCTTTTTCGGGCACTTGTAATGCAGCTTCTTTCTCTTGGTCCCAACTAGAAATTATTAATTTATCTTTAACTGAAACTAGTAAAATTATAAGAGTTACAAGCAATATTCCAATAACTATGAAAACAGTAATCTGACCTCTCTTCTGCATGAATATATTGATAGAAAGTATATATAAAAAGCTTTTCATAGATATTAAAAAAATGGGCCTGACCAGATTCGAACTGGTGATCCTTTCCACGTCAAGGAAATGTCATAGCCAGGCTAGACCACAGGCCCTTTTTGTGTGAATTAATAACCTTTAATTTAAAAGAGTTTCGTTATATTCTAAGCTTTTCAATTTCTTTTTCTTTGATTGGTTCAACTTCTAAAATACGTTTATTTAACTTAACTTTGTTATTACCTTTTTCTCCAGCATACCTTGCAGTTAATTGTGCTGCTATTTTTATTGCTTCTTTTGTCTTAGGACCTTGCAATAATGTTACTGGACCTTTATTATTTGCCATATGAAAAACATAATCTGATTTATTCTTGAATTTTAACAATTGTTGATTATCATCATCATTTTTGCCAACTAAAAATTTATTCTTTTCTAACTTAAAATGTCGGCCATGTTTTAACAAATAAAGATCTTTTTGTGAAATCCTTTTTTTCTTCAATAATTCTTTTGCCTTTACAGCATAACCTATACATGTTAGTAGGCAGCCACCTGCTGGACTAGAATAATATTTTATCTTGTACTTTTTTGCCAAAACCATCTGTTTTTGTCTAGAACGACCAGCTAAACCTAGAAGTTTTTCCCTATCAACATAACCTTTTTTCTCTGCTTCAGAAGTTTCTAAGAGTTTAGCTGATAAAGGTCTTAATAATAATTTTTTAACTCTTGCTTCTTTTATTATTCTATTTAAAGCTCCTCTGTTTTGAGACATAGGCCTTTGACCAACAACTTCGCCAGTAATTATGAACTTTGCTCCTATCTTTTTTGCATATTTTTTTGCTTGTTTTAACATAAATATTTTACAATCAATACAAGGATTAAGGTTTCTTCCGTAACCATGTTTTGGTTTTCTTAATAATTTCAAAAATTCTTTTCCAACATCTATAACTTTAACTTTAATATTATCTTTTTTTGCTATTTCATCCATATCTTTTCTTCCAAAGAAAGGTGTTATAAAATGTAATGCAACTACATCAATACCTTGTTCTTGTATTAATTTGATTGCTATGACACTATCTAATCCGCCAGAATACATTGCTACTGCTTTCATAGATTAAAATTAAAGAAAAAAGAATTTAAATGTTCCTATTCTAAATATAACACTGCATTAGGTATTCCTTTTATTTGTTCAACTTCCCAATGAACTTCAATCAACTCACCATCTTTTTGAATATAACAAGGTTCTGACTGTTTTAATACCATTGAATGTTTTATAGTACATTCATTTTCCTGTTCAGTAACTCTTTCTGTATTTCTTAATCTTAAATTTAAAGTCATTTCTCTTTCAGCAGAATCAAATTTTTCAATATTTATTCTACCTTCTAAACCAAAAGGCAAGTTTCTTATTACTGGAGTTTGTTCAGCGGGAGTTGTACCTAATACAAATCTTGCTGGCTCTTCATCTATAAAATTTGCATGTTCTTCTTCTTCTGGTTTGCAAACTTTGACTTTTTCAAAATGTAATATTGTGCTAATCCCATATTTTTTATCTTTTCTTACATCCCAATAAACTTCTAAAATTTCTTTTTTTGTATCTAAATAACATGATTCATTAATTCGCATTGCAAAATTTTTAGATAATTGGCATGTACTCTCTGCTGTTACATTTTTTAATTGAAAATTTAAAGTCAATAATTCTTCGCCAACATCATAATCATTTACTAAAACTCTTCCTTTTAACCCATAAGGTAAATCTTTAATTACTGGCATATCTCTTGTTGGTGTATTACCTAAATTATATTCTATTCCTTTAGTTTTCTTAGGTTTTTTTATTTCTTCTTTAGGAATTGGTTTAATTGTTGGTTTTTCTTGAATTACTGGCTTTTCTTGAATTACTGGAGTTTCAATAACTGGTTCAGGAGTTTTTGGACAACCAGATAAAACTAAAGCAGATAAACCTATTGTGGCTAAACTTGATTTTAGAATATTTTTTAATGACATTTTCTCACCTCCAATAAGAATATATTAGAGATTTATAATGTTTTGTATAAAAAAAATGCTCCTGCCGAGATTCGAACTCGGGCTACAACCTCCGCAGGGTTGTGTCTTATCCACTAGACTACAGGAGCCATAGTAAAATCCATAGCAAAAGCTTTATAAATATTTGCCGATTCCAAGTCTGCATGGCAAAATTAAAATGTAACTCCTGTAACAAGGAAATAGCAAATGAACAAGGTTCAACCAAGTTTTTGTGCCCTAGTTGCGGTAAGCAAGAAATAGTGAGATGTAGGCATTGCAGAAGCATTGCTTCTAAATACAAATGTTCTAATTGTGGCTTTGAGGGTCCTAATTAAAATGGCAAAAGCAATAATTACAGTAAAACTTATGACTGAAACTCCTGAAGTAGATTTAGCTAAAGTTGAAGAAGAAGCTAAAAAAATAATTGAAGAAAACAAGGGTGAATTCGGAAAATCTGAAATTGAACCTATTGCTTTTGGATTAAAAGCTTTGAATGTTATTTTGATTGCTGAAGAAGAACTTGGAAGCGAAATTTTTGAAAACAAGTTAGCAGAAATTGAAGGCGTTTCTAATGCTCAAGTTACAGATTTTAGAAGAGCTTTAGGTTAATTATAACAAATAACCTTGCTCAAACAATTCTTTTTTTTGTAAAGCTTTTATCATTAAAGTCTTAATTTCAGGGAAATTATTATGAATTTTAGCAAAATACTTTTGTTCTTCTTCTGAATAAGTTCCAAATCTATTAAGTAAATCAATATAATTATAAAGTACTTCTTGAATTTCTATTGAAACTTCTTCAAAGCCAATTATATCTTCTAAATCTATCATAATAAAATAAAAAAAATCCTCTTTAAATACTTTATCTAACTGCTTCGTATTCTTTTTGTTTGGGATTAAAAAAATGTTTTATCCAGAAATAACATATTTTACAATAACCTTCTTTTTCAAAACGCCTCATATTATTGAATGCAAAAGATTTTACAACGCCGTACTTGCCAGCTCTTTTTGCATGCCTTAAGAATTTACCATCTTCACCTATTTGCATCTTTTCATCAAAGCCACCTATTCTTAAGAAAAGATCTTTGTCACAAAAGATTAAACCAGAACAAGTGCCCAATTTATGAGTCATACTTTTTAATTTCATTAAAGTTTTAGGAACAAATCTTTCAATATCCGGTTTAGTATAACAAGTTCCAACATTCTTTTTTGATTTAGCAATCTTTTCTAAAACATCATGCCAAATCCTAATATCTGCATCTAAGAAAACTAATCTCTTTTTGGTCGCTTTATTTGCGCCATAATTTCTAGCCAAAGAAACGCCTTTCTTTTTAAGATTAAAAACTTTGATTTTTTTATTAGACTTCTTTGCATAATCATTTGCTATCTTATAAGTCTTATCTGTGCAACCATTACAAACTACTATTATTTCAATATTATCTAAATTAATTGATTCTAAAGTTTTCTTAATATATTTCGCTTCATTGTAAGCTGGAATAATTACAGATAAGTCCATACTAGGATTAATTTCTTAGAAGTATATATATTTTACTTTTGAGAATATTTGTTTATTACTTTAAGATATTCTTTGTTTAAGCCACCTAATCTGAATAGAATTACTTCTTTTAATCCTGTTTCTTTACTTAATTTTAAATCTCTTTCTAGCCTTTCTTTAGAGATTATGGGTTCATCATTGTTAATTCCAGTTGTTAAAACCCCTAAACCTAAAACATATTTATTTTTATAATTTTTAATCCCTTTTTTTATTTTAGAGATTATGAATTTTTCCTTGAAATTATGAACAGAACTATAAAACATTTTTACTTGATAATTATTATATTTATTTGGATTAAAAGATAAACCTAATAATTTTAATCCCCTACCTATTAATCCTTTTTCTGGGAAGTATTCGGCAGTATATATTGTTCCTTTATAATTTTTAAAAAAGTTTTTTATTAATTTTTTATTCTTCCTAAAATTTAGCAGCTGCGTTATGAGCAAAGATCTATTTCTGGGTAGTTCAGCATCCCATAATATGTTGACATTTTTTGTTTCAGTTATTATCCTTTGTAAGGCTTCCTTCTTTGAAAAAGGACTAAGCCAATAACCTTCTTCAATCTTTAAAGTTGGCCAGTAAATGATTTCTTTTACATATTTTGATTTTATTTGATTTTTTATTTTATTAAAAATTTTTATTGAAGAAGCAGCTATGTAAAGTTTTGTTGGAAATTTAATTAATTCTATTTTTTCTAAATTCTTTTTAGTAGGATATTCTTCAAAAAAACTTATTATCATAATTTTATTATAGTTTTTAACTTTAAATAATTGTCTAGCAAACCATTTTTATGGGCTTTGCACAATAAATGGGCGAAAAATCCATATTGCACAATAACCTAGTGTTTTGCACAATAACTATATAAAGCTTTGAGATAATTATAAAATTATGCAAACTGGTTGGGAAGAAATAACAGTTAATGGCAATAGTTTTCAAGCCTTAATTACAAGATTAGAGAAAGGAGATAAAGAATTTTTAAGGGATATTTATTTTAGATGGAAGAAACTCAATGAAGATATTAAGAAAGAATCTACAAGAGGCATTAATTTACCAGAATTTATCTCAGAAAATGCATTTTGCTTGTTTTTCCCAAGTGTAAGGGTCGTCAAGCTGAAAAAAGGCAAATGCTCTTTCGATTGTATTGATTTAAAAACAGGAAAACGTCAGCAAATTAAAGCAAGCAGTATTAAAAGTGATCTTACATCCTTCGGTCCTCGTTCAGAATGGGATGAGTTATTTTTTCTTGACTTTTCAAAAGGAGATGGATCTTTTCAAGTCTTTAAAATTGATGCAGATTTAATATATAAGCATAAAGTAAATAAAAATCAAACTTTTGAAGAACAGCAAGGACAGGCAAGAAGACCACGGTTCAGCATTATTGATAAAATTATTATTCCTAAAGGCATTAAACCAATTAAAGTATGTAAATTATAACTGTTTTATAATTTTTTTTGAAACTGAGTCTAAATCTTTTTTAATTTCATGCTCCCAGAATCTTAAAACTTTCCATCCATCTTTTTTAAGCTTCAAGTTGTTGGCTTTATCTCTTTTAACATTTTTATTAATCTTAGGGATCCAGTATTTTTTATTAGATTTGGGTTCTTTATAGCATTTTGGACATTTATGCCAAAAGCATCCATCAACAAATATTGCAACTTTTTTAGACTTAAAAACAATATCAGGTTTTCCAGGAAGGTTTTGATGCAACATATAACGCAGTTTATTTTTCCAAAGAAACTTGCGTAAAATAAGCTCCGCTTTAGTATTTTTAGATTTAATTTTGGACATAACTTCGCTTCTTTTTTCTTTAGTAAAGCAATCAGGCATTCCTTTTAAGAATTAAGGGCAATTTTTATATTTTTTGCAATCTTTTCAATCACTTTTACTGTAACACTATTTCCTGCTTGTTTATATAAAACTGAATCTGCAAGATTAGGAAGCTTGAAATTTTCTGGAAATCCTTGTAAATTAAAGCATTCTTTAGGAGTAAGCTTTCTTATTCCTTTTTCATCTCTTATGATTGGCACATTATGTCCTCCCATCCCCATGTTGGCTGTAAGTGTCGGAACTACTCCTTTTTTATTTTCTCGAACATATTTTCTTCGCCATTGGTAAACTTTGTCTTTTGAAATAATTTCTTTTTTTATTTTGTCATGCAAAGGTTTTCCTAAATAATAATATTTATCTGGTATTTCTTTTTCTAAGAAATCCTTGAAGCTCTTGGTGAGTATTACTTCTTCAGGAAAATTAAATAAATCAGCCTTTTTATGATCTAAGAATCCAATAATAAATATTCTTTCCCTATTTTGCGGAATGTTTCCATGCATCATTGAGTTAAGCACCTTATGCTTGATTTTATATCCAAGCATTTCCAATGTGTCAAAAATTATCTTAAATGTTCTTCCTTTGTCATGATTTTCAAGATTCTTTACATTTTCCAAGAATACAACTTCAGGTCTTTTTTCTGAAATAATATCATAAATCTTAAAAAATAAATCTCCTCTTCCTTTATCCTTAAATCCTTTTCTATATCCTGCAATACTAAAAGATTGGCAAGGAAATCCTCCCAAAAGGATATCAAATTCCGGCAATTCATTAATATTTAATTTATTAATATCCTCTGTATTTAATTTAATGCTTGATGAATTTAAATCATATGTTGGCTTGCATTTTTCTTCAAAATCATTTGCAAAAACTGTTTTAAATCCAGCTTTTTCAAAGCCAAGTTTTATTCCTCCAACTCCTGCAAATAAATCAAGCGCCCTATATGCCTCTTTTTTCATACTACCTCTTTGAATTATAGTCTTTTTAAACTTTTTTGAAGATTTTCATCAAATCCTTCATAAAATTTGAAAAATTAAATTCATTTCATACTAGTCATTAACTTTTATTTTGCCATTTCCTTTACAGCTTTATTTGGTTCTTTTAATTTGTATAGTCTTACTCTTG
>Ga0210057_1001997_pt1 | contig 30032 bp, 28 predicted proteins | sample CryGeyCG2114_010_2_FD_183968 | JGI IMG/M metagenome (GOLD analysis project Ga0210057, IMG submission 183968) | Groundwater microbial communities from aquifer - Crystal Geyser CG10_big_fil_rev_8/21/14_0.10 (SPAdes) (version 2) | ecosystem: Environmental > Aquatic > Deep subsurface > Groundwater ...
ATCTAATAGCGAAGGCTATAACCGGACGGTGATTGAGGCGATGGCTTGCGGTCTGCCGGTAATTATGACCAATGTGGGTCTGGCCGGCGAGGTGATAATAAACAATGAAAACGGCCTGGTCATCAGTCAGGATAATGAAGAAGAATTGATAAATGCCATAACGAAACTTATCAATAATCAACAGTTAAGGGAACAATTGGCAACCAGGGCTAAACTGACCGTTCAAAATCTGCCTAGCGCCGATGACAGTTTAAAAATTATTCTCCAGTCGTGGCAAACGGCCGTTAACCACAAGATTAAAAATGTTTAATAAAAAAGTGGCCTTAATTTCTCTGTATTCCGATGATGTCAAAGGCGTGCCGCCGCTGGCGTTGTTATATTTAGCCACTGCGCTAAAGCAAAATAATCACGACGCTAAAATAATCCATAAGAACGCCAGCCAGTTTGAAGAAATTATAACCGAGGTGGATGAATATCGTCCGGATTTGGTGGGACTGTCCGTTTTTACCGGTTATCACAATCAAAAGGCCTTGGAACTAAGCCGGATTTTAAAAACTAAAGGTTATAAAATAATTTGGGGCAATGCCCATCCTTCTTTACTGCCCCAGCAGGTGCTGCAAGAACCTTGGGTGGATTTTGTGGCCTTGGGCGAAGGCGAGGCGATCCTGGCGGATTTGGTCAACAAACTTGATCAGCCAGACCAATATTCCACCATTGCCAGTTTGGGATATAAAGATAAAGACGGGCAAATTATCATCAACCCCAGACGGCCCTTTATTGACCCGGACGATTATCTGATTGATTGGTCGTTGATAGATTTAGAGTCATACCTGTTGCCTTATTTTTCCAACAAATTCCAACGGACTTTAATGGTTACCACTTCCCGGGGCTGCCCGTTTAACTGTCAGTTTTGCTACAATTTAATCTTTAATAACCGAAGATGGCGTTGCCATGCGCCCGAAAAATTAGTGGCCAACTTAAAGCCGGTGATTGCCAAGTATCAAGTTGATGCCATTCGCTTTTTGGACGATAATTTTTTCATTGACAAAGAACGCGCTTTTAAAATTGTGCGCCAGCTGGGCCTGCCGTATTATGCCAGCGCCAGAGTGGAATACGTTGATGAACAGTTTGTCGCCGACTTAAAAGCCACCCGCTGTCAGGAAATCGCTTTTGGCTTTGAATCCGGTTCCGACCGCGTGCTTAAAGAGGTGATTCAAAAAGGCATGACCACTCAAGACATTCTCAAAGCCGTTACCCTGCTTAAAGATTCCAAAATAATGACCTCGGGCGCCATTATTTTCGGCGTGCCGACGGAAACCAAAGAAGAATATCACCAGACAATGAAGTTCATCATCAAGCTGTTGGAAATCAACAGCAATCTGGCTTTTACCTGCGGCTGGTTTTTGCCTTATTCCGGCACCGGGCTTTTTGAACAAGCCAAGGCTTATGGCTTCAAGCCGCCCGAAAAAACCGCGGATTGGGATAAATTCAACCGCTGGAGCAGCGATTATAAAATGTCCTGGATTGATTGGGATTATGAAGAAGCAGTCAAATATTCCAGAAGAATCATCCATTTACTGGCCTTGGCGTACAAAAGGAACATTCCTATTTTTAAAACTACTCTTAAAAAAAGAGTGGAGCATCTGTATTTTTCCTTTCCTGTGGATATTTATATCCTTTCCCGCTTAAGAAATATTCATCTTTTCAGCGGCGATAAGAATTGGGCGACACGCTTAATCAAGCGGCTGATCCTGAAAGTGATTAAAATTAAACAAAGAGTTTAATGCAGCAGGAAAAAAAATATTTAAGTCGGAAATTCAGAACAATTTTTTTAATATTTTTATCATTGCTTGGTTTATTTTTAGCCACCTATAAACTGACGGAAAGTCCGGCCGTTTGGTTTGACGAGGGCGTTTCTGTTCAAACGGCCATGAATTTAGCAACCGCCAAAACACCAGGGATGCAGGTTGAACCGGGAGTGATAATTAATGCCACGCGCTTTATGACCACTGGTTTTCCGTTGATTTACCCGTTGAGTTTTTCATTCAAATTTTTCGGCGTCGGCATGCTCCAGGCCAGAATAGTCATGGTCATTTTTTTAATCGGACTGATTTTGATTGCTTATTTGCTGGTTAAAAAGATGTTTGGTTTCAGGACGGCTGTTCTTTCTTCTTTGTTGCTCGTCAGTTTTCCTGTTTTATACGGCAACGGCAAAAATGTTTTAGGCGAGGTGCCCGGCTTATTTTTTTTAGTGTTATTTTTTTTCCTTTTTTATTTACTGGAGAAATCTCAATTTAAAAAGATATTGTATTATGTTTTAACCGGTTTAATCGGCGGTCTTTGCGTCGCCACTAAACCAATTTTTTTGATACTGCTGCCGGCTGTTTTTATTAGCGCTTTATTCTTTAAAAAAATTGTTTTTGATAATTGGCCCAAAGTTTTATTGGGATGTTTGTTTTTTTTGCTGCCGCTGGCGATTTGGCTGATACCGCTGGTGCAACAAAGCGGCGGGGTTAGCGAAATGATTAGTTTTTACGGCAACATCCAAGGGGTAAGTGATTTTTCTCAAGCCATCACGGATAACCTTTATAAATTTATTACCGAAGCCAGCCCGGCTTATTTTATTATTTTGTTAATTGTCTGGACCGTTGCCATTATTATCAGAATTAAAAGTAAGACAGTAATAATAACTGAAATGATTGCATTTTTGTTTTCTTGGCTGGTGTTTTTTGGTTATCTATCCACGGCCGGGTTTTACCGTTATTTTTTCCCGGCCAATGTTATTGCCCTGCTGTTCTTGCCCGTTGCTTTAAGCGTTATCCTGAATTATTTAAATGGAAGATGGAGCTGGGTTAAAAATTATAAACTTCCTCTGGTAATCATGCCAATGGTTTTACTGCTTCTGATCGTCCATTTTTTTCAGCTCGGTTTTAATTCCTGGGTCGCCAACTACTATCATAGTCAAAGAACCCAAACTTTAAGCAGTTATTTAAAGGACCAAGATCCGGCCGACAGCATTTTCTTTTATAATGTCCCGGAGGCCGTGGTTTTTTTGCCTCACCGCAATTATTACCAATACGCCGCGCTGACGCCGGTGGCGGCCATCGGTCAGGAGCAACTGATTAAGCTAACTGCCGGAGTACCGGATAAAATAATGACCGTCGGCATATATTTAACAAAGAAAGAAGTTGATTTTAGTCATTATCAAATAAAGGACGAAGTGGACCGTTACCTGATTTTGGAAAAAGTTAGATGAATTGCAAAGTTTTAAATTATGACCAAAGATGTTATAATCTAGTTAATTTTTTAATTCAAGATGCGTAAAATTAACAGGCAAAATTTAGGCGTTGGTTGCGTGACTATAAATAATAAGGCGAAAGAGTATGTCAACCAGGTGCTGTCGGCCAACCGGCTTTCTTACGGTTCTTTTTTGAAAAAGTTTGAAAAAAAAGTCAGCCGGGCCCATGGGGCAAAGTTTGGCATCGCGGTCAACAGCGGCACCTCGGCGTTGAGGATCGCCATCGCCTGTTTGAAAGAAACGGAAAAGTGGCACAATGGCGACGAGATAATCATTCCGGCCGTAACTTTTATTTGCGACGTTAACGTGGTGATTGATCATGGTTTAAAACCGGTATTTGTTGATGTTGACCCGAGAACTTACAACATCAATCCAGAAAAAATAGAAGAAAAAATTGGCAAAAAGACCAAAGCCATTATGGCGGTTCATCTTTTCGGCCAGCCAGCGGAAATGACCCCGATAATGAAGCTGGCCCGGAAATATAAACTCAAGGTTATTGAAGACAGCTGCGAAACAATGTTTGTCAGATATCGGGGCAAGAGAGTCGGTTCCTTTGGCGATATTGCCTGTTTTTCCACTTATGCGGCCCATTTAGTCACCACGGGCGTTGGCGGCCTGGCTATTACCAGCAGCAAAAAGTACGCCGCCATTTTAAGGAGTTTGGCTAACCACGGGCGCGATGGCATTTACATAAGCATTGACGATGATAAATCCAAAAAAGGCCGGGCCCTGGCCGAAATCATTGCCAAGCGATTTAAGTTTATCAGGCCCGGTTACAGTTTTAGATTAACGGAGCTGGAAGGCGCTTTGGGCTGCGCTCAACTGGCCACGGTCAATAAAATAATTGCCCAGCGAAGGCACAACGCCCGTTATTTAGTTCAACAACTCAAAAAGCTGGGACATTATTTTCAGCCGCCTTGGCATCCGGCTTATGCCGGCCACGCCTATATGATGTTTCCGATCGTCATTAAAAAGGGCAGCGGCATTAAAAAAATTGCTTTAGTTAATTATTTAGAAGCCCAGGGCATAGAAACCCGCAATATGCTGCCCTTGATTAATCAGCCATTTTGCAAAAAAATGTTCAAGATAAAACAGACAGATTATCCGGTGGCCGACTGGATTAACCGAAATGGATTTTATATCGGTTGCCACCAGCAAATGAACAGGTTAGAGCTTGATTATATTGTCAAACAGATTAATAATTTTGTTCGTTTAATATGAATCCCGCTTCGCCCCGTATAGCGGGGCGGTATAAAAACAACCCCGCCTTATAGTTTAAAGCGGGGCGAGTAAGAAAGGACGCAAATGATTGTCAGCTGGTTGGTGCCAGCATGAGATAGGCCTTCTTGAGGACTCTATTTTGCTCTTCCCGTTTCCGTGTCATTTTTTCATCGTTATCCTCTGATTTTTTTTGCTCCGGAGGATAGATGAAGTCGGTTTCCACCGACGCTACCCGATTGTTAGGTACTAACATTGGGATAAAGTGCTGAATGTAGGTATCGGGTGAAAAAGGATGAACGAAATGGGTTAACAAGAATGTGGCGCGAAAAGCCACTGGTCCAAACATTGGGTCAAAGCCCCGGCGCTGAGTAACCTGTTCGTAGACGCGATTGGCATCTTGTTCTGATGTTTGCTGAAAGACAGGGTAAGATGCCCAAGATTTAGGACTGCGCGAGGGGATGACAACATCAGCTTTGTTGTCTATGATTGGTTTTATGATCCTAGGAACGAAGCGGATCAGATCGGTTTTTTCCGGTTCCAGCCAGATGACTATGCCGTCAGGGAGCTTCCTTCTACACAACAGATAGTTCAAGGCGTAAAAGAACGCCAATCGTCTGGCCGACCCCATGCCTGCTAAAGTCTGCGGGTAAACTTCAGCCCCTTGCTGGCGGAGCTCGGTTGAGAATGAAAGTCCAGGCGCCCCATCCACCACCATAATCGGTAAACCAGCTTCTCCGGCCAGTCTTACCGTTTCTTTCGCCAGTAAGTAGCGCAGATCATGTGGATTTTGATAGTAAGTCGTTGTAGCCAAAACGACATTCATTTATAACCTCCTGATGTAATATTGTTGATGATGTTAAATAGCCAGAAAGTAGAGTTTAATATTTTAACCATTATTTGTCAACAGACATGAAAAAAGCATTAATCACCGGCGTCACGGGCCAAGATGGTTCGTACCTGACAGAACTGCTCCTGGCTAAGGGGTACGAAGTTTTTGGCATTGTCCGCCGGGCCTCCACTTTTAACCGTTGGCGCATTGACCATCTGCATAAGCATTTATTTGACCGTCATAAAAATTTTCATCTGGAATACGGCGATTTAACCGACCCCTCCAGTTTGCTTAGGATTGTCAAGAAAGTTCTGCCCGACGAAATATACAATTTGGGAGCGCAATCGCATGTGCAGGTTTCTTTTGAAACTCCGGAATACTCTGCTGATGTTGACGGCCTAGGTGTTTTAAGGTTGATTGAAGCTATCAGAATTTTGGATTTGGATAAAAAAACCAGATTTTTTCAGGCCTCCACCAGCGAACTATACGGTCAGACCGCTGTATCGCCGCAAAACGAAGTCACGCCTTTCCATCCCAGAAGTCCTTACGGCGTAGCCAAACTGTATGGTTATTGGATCGTCAAGAATTATCGCGAGGCCTATAATTTTTTCGGCGTCAACGGCATTTTGTTTAATCACGAGTCGCCGCGACGGGGAGAAAATTTTGTCAGCAAAAAGATCACCCAAAATTTAGTCAGAATCAAGTTAGGCCAAGGGTCCACTCTTAAACTGGGCAATTTAGAAGCTAAGCGGGACTGGGGCTATGCCAGAGAATATATGGAGGCGGTCTGGTTGATGCTGCAACAAGATCAGCCCGATGATTTTGTCATCGCCACCGGCGAATCGCATACTGTCCGCGAATTTGTGGAAGAGACCTGCAGAAATTTAGAGATTGCTCTGGTTTGGCAGGGCCGTGGCCGGCAGGAAAAAGGTATAGACGCTGCCAGCAATAAGGTCATCGTGGAACTGGACGATCATTATTTACGGCCGGCCGAAGTTGATTCGCTGCGCGGCGATGCCAGCAAAGCGGCCAGGATTTTGCACTGGCAACCCCAAGTAACTTTTAAGCAGCTGGTGAAAATCATGGTTAATTACGATTTAGAAAATATTAAAAGGCAAAACGGTCAGGGATTTTATATTGATAAATAGCATGTCACAACTGTCTAAGCAGCACATTTTAATTACGGGCGCGGCCGGTTTTGTTGGCCGGGCGCTGACCAAATCTTTGCTGAAAAATAATCATCAGCTATTTTTAGTTTCCAGAAAAAAGGGCTGGTCGGTTCCCGGAGCTAAAGTTATAGTCGGTGATCTTAACGATCCGGGCTTTTGCCAAAGGGCGGTCAGAGGCATTGATCTGGTTTACTATTTGGCCGGCGAGAAAAAAAATCTTGATTGGCATACCAAGCAGCCATTTGACTTTATGGCCGGCAACGTTAAACCGCTATTGAATTTCTTGGCCGCTCTGAAAAATTCTAAGGTCAAAACTTTAATCTATCTTAGTTCCACGATCGTTGAATATATTGACCCGCAGGCCAAAGTTATTGACGGTTACGCGCTGGGCAAATATCTTAACGAACAAATATTAAAAGCTTTCATCGGCCAGTCAAAAATAGCTGTTAAAGTAGTCAGGGCCGCCGCTATTTACGGTCCGGGAGACAATTTTGATCCTAAAACGGCCAATTTCATTCCGGCCAAAATAAGGCAAATCGCCCAGGCCCGCAGCGAGCTATTGGTCTGGGGCAGGGGCCTTAGAAGAATGGAGTTTATTTATATAGACGATTTAGTGGCTAACTTGATTGCCATCAGCCGAAACAAAAGTAAAAGATTTATTACAGTCGGAAATAAAGAAGCCGTCGCCGTCAATCAAACGGTAAAAATAATCAGCCGTCTGATGGGTAAAACTTTGCTTTTTAAACATGATCTAAACAAGCCGGATAAAAATACCCGATTGCATCGTTTTACAAACCTGATCAAGTCAAAAGTTTCTTTGCGCGCCGGTTTAGAGCAAACCATAGATTACTATCATAAAAAGATTGATGTCTAAAATTTTAGTTATTATACCCACTTATAACGAGGCGGATACCATAGTTTCTTTGGTGGAAAAATTATTTTCGCTTAGCTTGGATTTGGATATTGTGATAGTTGACGACGGTCAGGACGGCACGGAAAATTTAATCAGGCAGCAGCTAACCTCAAGACCGAATTTATTTTTAATCAAGCGCCAGATTAAAGCCGGCCGGGGTTCGGCCGTGCTGGAGGGCATTAAGTTTGGTCTGTCAAAAGATTATGATTTGTTAGCGGAGATGGACGCTGATTTTTCTCATCAGCCCGAGGAACTGCCCGGTTTAATGAAATTGGCCGCCGCCAACCGCGTGGTCATCGGCTCCCGCTATGTTAAGGGCAGTAAAATAATAAATTGGCCATTGGGCCGGAGAATTTTCAGCCGGCTGGCCAATTTTTATGCCGCTCTGATTCTGGGCATCGGCATCAACGATTACACCAACGGTTACCGGGTCTATGGCAGAGAGGCGGCGCGGAAATTGGATTTTGTTAAAATTAAATCCAGCGGTTACATTGTTCTGTCGGAGATTGCCTACCAGTTATTTAAGAAAGGCGTGGAATTTGTTGAGCAAAAAACCACCTTTATTAACCGCCGGCGCGGCCAATCAAATTTTTCCATCAAAGAGATCAAAGAATCTTTCATTTCGGTTTTGAGAATTAAAAAACATATCGGCTAAGTCGCACCGGTCTAAATGTCCAAACTATCCATTATCATTCCGGTTTATAATGAAAAGGAAACCATCCTCAAGCTTTTAGACAAGGTGGATGGAGTTGATTTTGGCAACACCGAAAAAGAAGTGATCATCATTGACGATTGTTCCACCGACGGTACTAAAGCAATCCTTCAGTCAATTCAATATAAATACAAAGTTATTTTCCATGAGAAAAATTTTGGCAAAGGTTTGGCGATCCGCACCGGCTTAAAGCGGGCCAGCGGCGATTGGGTGGTGATTCAGGATGCCGATTTAGAGTATGACCCGGAGGATCTCAAGCTGCTATTAAATAAAATACAGACCATAGGCGTTTTAGCCGTTTACGGTTCCAGGCGTTTGAGGAAAAAACTCAATAAGCAACATTCAGGGTTTTTCTTTGCGGTGGGCGGCATTTTTTTAACGTTTTTGACCAATCTGCTGTATCAAACAAAAATAACGGACGAAGCCACTTGTTACAAGATGTTTAGAACGGATTTGCTTAAAAGCATAAATTTACAATGTCAGCGGTTTGAATTCTGTCCGGAAGTGACGGCTAAAATCGCCAAAAGAAAAATAAAAATATACGAAGTGCCGGTCAGCTATCACCCGCGCCATAAAAGCGAGGGAAAAAAGATTAATTTTCAAGACGGCTTAGAGGCGATTTGGACTTTAGTTAAATATAAATTCGTCAGTTGACATGAAGAAAGTTTTATTAATTAATCCGCCCTGGGTCATTGGTGAGAATAAGAATTTATGGAAAGAGGTAGCCAGCTGCTGGCCCAGTTTGGGCTTGGGTTATATTGCCGCGGTTTTGGAGCGGGCCGGACACCAGGTTCATTATCTGGATTGCTCGGCCATGCATTACACCGTCAAGGATATGGAACAGGTACTGCAGAATTATGCGGCTATGGATTATGTCGGCATAACGGCTACCACGCCGTTAATCAATAACGCTTTAACCATTGCCGGTTTGGCGAAAAAACTTTTTCCAGACGTTAAAACGGTGCTCGGCGGCGTTCATCCGTCCGTTATGCCGGAAGCCGTTTTAGCTCATCCGGACGTTGATTGTGTGGTCATTGATGAGGGCGAAGTGACGATGCTGGAATTGGTTAATGGTCAAAAACTTGATCAGATACCGGGTTTAGGTTACAAAAAAGACGGCCGGCCTAACTTTAATTTGCCGCGCTCTTTAATAAGCAATTTAGACGAGATTCCGCCTCCGGCTTACCATCTTTTTCCAATGGATAAATATTATCCGGCGGTCGGCAGTTATAAAAGATTGCCGGCGATGATGCTTTTTGCCACGCGCGGCTGCCCGGGCCGCTGCACTTTTTGTTATCGCACTTTCCATGGCCGCGTCCGCAAAAGATCGGCCAGAAATATCATCAACGAGATTAAGATTTTACAAAGGGATTTTGGCATCAAAGAGGTGGCTTTTTACGATGACACCTTTACCTTATTTAAAGATGTGATTAATGAATTCTGTCAGATTGTCCTTAACGAGAAAATTGATATCACCTGGTCGTGCTTTACCAGAGTGGATCATATAGATGAAGAGTTATTAAAAGTGATGAAACGATCCGGCTGCCATCTGATTTTGTTTGGGGTGGAAACGGCCGACGAACAAATTTTACGGAATATCAACAAAAGAATCTCATTGACGCAGGCGGTAGCGGTGGTCAAATCGGCCAGGCGGATTGGCATAGAAACCAGAGTGTCGTTTATGTTCGGCAATCAGGGCGAAACAGAAGCCACCATTAAAAAAACCATTGATTTTGCCATTAAACTTGATCCCGATGAAGTGCAGTTTAATATCACCACGCCTTACCCCGGCACCGAGCTGTTCCAGTGGGCCAAGGAGCGCGGCTATATAAAAAGTTTTAATTGGGATGACTACAGCATGTCTAATGTGGTGATGGAATTGCCGGGCGTTGACCGCCAACAACTGCAGCACTATTATAATTTGGCCCATCGCAAATTTTATTTCCGTCCCAAAATCATTTTACGCCGTCTTTTTAACATCAGGAGCTGGGACCAGTTCAAACAAGAATTAAAAGGCGGTCTGGCGCTGTTTAATTTCATTTATGGAAAAAAGTAATTCGAGGCTTTATTAAAATAATGAGCACATCTCAGTTAAAACAAAAAGCAAAAATTATTTTTTATGTTGTATTTACTTAAACTTAATGAATAAAATGAGAATAACATTAGTAAATCCTCCCGCGGAAAAAATAGTAGAAATCCATGATAAACCAAAGTATCCTCAAATAAGTATCGGTTACTTAGCAGGGTATTTAGAAGGCAAAAATATTGCTTGTAAAGTAATAGATTCAAAAATGGAAGGGATAAAGGATAATGAGGTTGTTGATAGGTGTGTTGGAGAAGACCTCGTTGGAATAACATCAATGACTCATGAGATAAACTTTTGCGCAAAGCTTGCGGAAAAAATAAAAAAAGAATCCCCTAATACAAGAGTGGTTATCGGTGGTGTGCACGCAACATTTTTACCCGGTGAAACTATGGAAACCTTCAAAAGTTTCGACTACCTTGTTTATGGCGAAGGAGAGCATACACTGTATGAATTAATAAAGGCCATTGATAACGGCGGTGATTTTGAGAAAATAAACGGGCTTGCATTCAGAGCAGAAGATAAAACATCAATTAATCAGCCAAGAATGTTGGAAGAAGATTTAAATAATTTTCCATCACCTGCTTGGCATCTTTTTCCCAATGCAAAGGAATATATTGTTATGACTTCTAGAGGTTGTCCTTTCGGATGTATTTTTTGTTCAAAAGTGTATGGAAGAAAGGTGAGATTCAGAAGTGTAAGTAAAGTAATGGAAGAAATACAGATGCTCGTTGATAAATATCAAGCAAAACATATGTATATATATGATGATACATTTACATTAATTAAGGATAGAACAGTGGAGATATGCGATGAGATAATAAAAAGAGGATTGAACAAGAAATTGAGATGGGAGACAGAAACAAGGGTCAGCTGTGTTGATATGGAAATTTTAACAAAACTGAAAAAAGCAGGTTGTGTGTTAGTAAAATTTGGGATAGAATCTGGAAATCCAGAGATACTAAAAAAAGTAGAAAAAGGAATAACCATTGAACAAGCAAGGGAAGCTGTAAAGATGGCAAAAAAAGCCAAATTAAGAACAGAAGGCCTTTTTATACTGGGCCACCCTAATGAAACCAAAGAAACAATGAAAGATACAATAAATTTGGCAGTGAAACTTAATACATCAACGGTTGCTTTTGGTATTATGACGCCTTATCCTAAAACCAAAGTATATGAGATGGCAAAAAGGGGGGAGGGTGGGTACAAAATACTTTCTTCCGATTGGAGAGATTATAATAAACAGTTCGGGAATGCACTTGAACTTAAAAATGTAAGCAGGAAAGAAATGGAGAAAATACAATTTTGGGGGTACATGAAATTCTTTTTTTATAATTTTAAAATCAAGGAAATTATAAAAAATATTATCAGGCATCATAATCTTGCTTTTGCCATGATTAAAAAATTGATTAGTAAGAATTAATGGTAATTAAATTTTTTTATGAAACCCGATAATTTTAAAAGATCATTGTTGAATAATAAAATATTAGTTTCAATTTTATTGTTGAGTTTTGCCATAAGCGCAGCTTATTCTTTTTATTTTAGTATTGAACCGGCAGTAGATGCTAGGGGTTATGATGCTATTGCAACCAACGTAGTTAATGGCTTTGGCTATCAGGAAGATTTAAATAAAGATATTACTTTTGATTTTGCCATTGCCAGAGTTGGACCATTGTATCCGTATTTTTTGGCCGGGATATACAGTATATTTGGCCATCATTATGAAGCAGTTTGGATCATACAAGCTTTGTTGCATGCTTTGACCGCTTTTTTGATTTATCTGATTTCCTCATTAATATTTTCAAATTTTGAACAAAAAAGAAATATCTCTTTATGGGCTATGGGGATTTTTGGTTTTTATCCTGATTTAATAGAGATTTCCGCTATGATAATGACTGAAACTTTATATTTATTTCTGTTTTGTTTGGCTGCCTATGTTTTTTTTAAGTCATTTAGTAAAATTAGCATATGGTCAGCAGTCTTATTAGGATTAACTTTTGGTTTAGCTACATTGGCTAGGCCACCCGTATTATTTCTCATCCCGGTGCTGCTTTTTTATTTTTATCAGAAGAAAAAAAATGCAGCCTTAATTTTATTCATCATCACTCTTATAGCAGTATTTACTCCCTGGACAGTGCGTAACTATTCTGTTTATGGTAGGTTTATGCCCTTTGGAGCGGTCGGGGCCATAAATTTTTGGACTGGTAATTTTCATGGCGGCGATGGAGAGCAGATGGCCAACCCGGATTATCTCGTTTTTTTAAATAGTCATAAAGTAACAGAAACAGCAGATGAATCAATTAGACAATTTAAATCTTTTCTGCGCCAATATCCTGGGGAATTTTTAAAGTTTTCTATTTTGCGAATGAATAAATACTTCAGTATTATTAGGCCGATAGGTTTTTGGTTTTACCAAAGCGGATGGAGCCAATTCATATTTTTATGTTCTTCTGGCTTAGCGTCATTGATGTTGTTTATTTTTGGTCTTGGCGGGATAATCAAATCAATAAATTTTAAAAATGAAGCAATTTATTATTTAATAGTTTTTACCTTAATTACCCCTGCAATTTTTCTTGTAGCACCAGTAGAAACCAGATACCGTTTTCAAATCTACCCCTTATTGGCAATCTTTGCCGCCTATTTTATAGTTCATTTATTTAGTCAACCAAAGCCCTGGCGCAGCAAATTATTATGGTTATCGGCTGGCATCATTTTTTTCAACGGCGCTATTGATTTTGCTTTGAGCTTGGAAAGACTCAAGGAACGGCTAAATCTATTTTTTTAAATTTATGAAAGCCGAGCTGAACATCCTTTATATCACACAAAAAGTAGATGCTAACGATGATCTGTTGGCCGCCATTCATGGTTGGCTAGAAGATTTGGCCGGCAAGGTTCACAAAATTTATATTGTCTGTTTGCATAAGGGCGAAGTAAGATTACCGGCCAATTGCCAGGTTTTTTCTTTAGGTAAAGAAAGAGAAGTCAGCCGCTATAAATATTTGGTAAATTTTTACAGGACTGTTGTACCTTTGATTTTTAAAGGCAAGATAGACGGAATTTTTATTCATATGAACGAAGTCTATGTCTATTTGTTGCTGCCTTTGAGAATTTTAAAAAGAATTCCAATAGTTTGGTGGAAGGCCCACGGACAGTTAAATTTTTGGTCGCGGCTGGCTCATTATTTTGTGGACCGGGTTGTCACCAGCGTCAGCGTGGCTTATAATATACCAACGGACAAAAAAAGAGTCATCGGGCAGGGCATTGACGCTCACAAGTTTAAACCTTTGGAATTTTCCCGAGCTTTAAATGGCATTATTAATATAATCGTCATTGGCCGGTTGTCGTCGGTCAGAAGATATGATTTATTGCTTAGAGCCGTCAGAAAATCACTGGACGATTCTGCCGGCCTTAAGCTAAAAGTGACGATTTATGGCCGCATGCCTACAGGCAGCAACGATCATTATTTAAAGGAGCTGCAAAATTTGCAAGAACAGCTTGGTCTGAAAGAAGTGGTTACATTCGCCGGCGCCGTGCCTAATTATCAGCTGCCAGAATTTATTAATCAAAGCGATTTTGCGGTGAATCCGGGAGGCAGCAATAGTTTGGATAAAGCCATTGTAGAATCTATGGCCTGTCAAAAGATCGTCATTGATTCAAATTTGGCCACCTGGGAAATTTTAGAAAAAAGTCCGTTGACCCAGCAAGACAAAGAACTGTTTTTGTTTAAAAGGGGCGACTATTCGGATTTAGCAGAGAAAATAAAACAAGTGATAAATCTTAACGAGGCCAAAAAGTCGTCATTAGAAAAAAGCTTACGGCAATTGGTAGTGGCCAACCACACTGTTAATCATTTGAATGAGGAGATTGTGGCGGTTTTTAGAGAAGTACTATTAAAATAAATTTTAAGCACTAAACTCTAAACCTTAAACAAGCTCAAAATCCAAATGACCTAAATCCAAAACCGGTTTTGGTGATTAAGATTTTGGTCATTAGATATTATTTAGAATTTAGAGTTTAGAATTTAGAAATTAGAATTCAGGATTTATAAGAAAATTATGTTCTCTAAAATCATCATTATTGGACTGGACGGCGGCTCATGGAATTATATTCAACAATGGATTGATCAGGGCAAGCTGCCGACATTTAAAAAATTGCAGGCGCAAGGGATTTGGGGCGTCCAGCAGTCCCAGCTGCCGCCCGTGACTTCGCCCAACTGGAAATGCTATTCTACCGGTCTGAATCCGGCTAAATTGGGAGTGTTTTGGTGGGAGAATATTGACGTTAAAAAAAGAAAAATCTACATTCCCAGTTCCCAGTCTTTTGCTGGTAAGGGGATTTTTGATTATTTGAGCGATGCCGGCAAGCGCGTTGGCGTTATTAATATGCCGACCACTTATCCGCCGCATAAAATCAACGGCCTGATGGTGTCCGGCGGACCCGATGCCATGGAGTCCGGCTATACTTATCCGGAAGCCTTGGAAAAGCTATTAAAAACAAAATTCAATTACCGGGTTTTGCCGCAAAACATCAGCTTTATGAAAAAAGACGCCGGTGAGGTCATAGATGAAATTTATCGTCTAATTGACGTCAGGTTCAAAGTGGCGGAATACTTGTTAAATCAAGGTAACTTTGATTTTTTTCAAGTGACCATTTATTTAATCAACGTTTTGCAGCATTATCACTGGGGCGATGAAAAAGTTTTTAAGGCCTGGCAGATAATAGACCGGGGCGCGGCCAAACTTTTGGAAAAATTCCCCGATGAGACTTTTATTTTTATGTCCGATCACGGCACTAACGAAATCAAAGTTAAATTCAATATCAGCACCTGGCTGCAGCAGCAGGGCTATTTGAAATTAAAGTCCAGTTCAACCAGCGGCCGTTTATCCAGTTTAGGCATCACCAGGAACAAGGTTACCAAAGTGCTGACCAAGCTTCATTTAAAGGATTTAGTGAAGAAGGCGGTGCCGAAAAATTTGCAGCAACTGCTGCCCGATGATGTTGGCCACGTGCAGTTTGCCGGCAAAGCCGAACTGATAGATTGGGATAAATCTTGGTGCATTGCTTCGGGCCAGGGGCCGATTTATCTGCTTAAAAAAGATGAAAAGTTCAAGCAGAAACTGATTAATGAGCTGGAGGCGTTGGCCCATCAGGGGATTAAAATCGTCAGCAAGGTTTATCGGAAAGAAGAAATATATTCCGGCCGGTATCTGGAAACAGCGCCTGACTTGGTGGTGGATCAGGCACCACACACCCATTTCAGCGGTTCCTTGGGGTCTAAAGAGGTTTTTGAGGCGCCACAGCACTGGAAAGGCGAAAACGAGAAAAACGGGCTATTTTTGGCCTTCAAAAAGGGGATTAAACCCAGAAAACAGGACATCAGCATTTTGGACTATGCCCCGACCATCCTGCATCATTTTGGCCTGGAAATTCCCGAGGAAATGGACGGGAAAGTCATAGATATTTGATTCATCAGCCGTTTGAAAAGAAAAGCGATTTGAGATGTATTTTAAATTTAAGTGGAAAAAATACTACCGATTGCCGGGCTATGACTATACTTGGGACGGTTATTATTTTGTTACGATCTGCGCTGATTATGGCCGTCATTTTTTTGGCGAGGTAACTGGCGGCAAAATGAGATTATCGCCAATCGGTAAGATTTCATGATCATATAATTAGAAATGAGCAATCATTGTATAATATCAGGCAGTATATAAGAAATAATCCTTTTAAGTGGGATTTGGATAGGAATAATTTAGAAAATCCTAATTTATGAAACCTTTTTTTCGAAACTTATTAATATTTTTTTTCTACCTCACCACCATTCCGTTTTGGCGCCGGTTGTTTTTGGCCAAGCCCCTGCTTAGAGTCTGGTGTTTGCATGAAGTCAAAGATCATCAAGTTGATCAGTTTGAAAAGAAACTTCACTATCTTAAGAAACACTACAATATTGTAAGCCCGCAACAATTCATTGATAAAGAATTATCGCCGCCAAAGCCGGATATTTTAATAACTTTTGATGACGGCTACGACAGCTGGTTTAAGAATGTTTTACCTATTTTGAAAAAACACAGGGTTAAGGCCGTCTTTTTTCTGAAAAAAGATTTTGAAAAACAGGCAGCGCCGATTTTGTCTGCCGGCCATTGTTTGGGCGGACACAGCGTCAGCCATCCTTATTTGACCGAACTTTCTTCAGAAGATTTGCAAGAAGAAGTCATTAACTCCGTCAAATCGCGATTTTTTGCTTATCCTTACGGCGATAAAAAGAGTTTTAACAATAAAGTGACGGAGCAAATCAAAAAAGCCGGCTATCAATACGGCTTTACCATCCTGCCCGGTTTCAATACTGCCGGCACGAATCCTTATTTGTTGCATCGCGATGCGCTTGATCCCGATGTTGCAGATTCAATTTTTAAGCTGTGGCTTAAGGGGTGCTATGATTGGAAGAATTGACGATAACAACAGAATTTTTATTCCAGAGTAATAATGCCGCCGGCAACGATATCATCATTCCTGACTAAAACAAATCTGCCCAGTTCCGGTAGACGGTTAAAGTCATCAATTGCGATTTGATTTTCTGTTTCTATCGTAACTTCAGCCACCTCCGTTTCTTTAATTTCGTTGTCTCTGCCAATAATGGTTTGCAGGGAAGAGGAATCCATCAGCCGATGGATCTTTTTTATTTTTGCCCGTACCTCTTGAGTGACGCATTTAAAAATAACAGGTTCATTGATTTCTAAGCTTTCCGGACTCATCCAGAAAATAGTATCGTTGAATTTATTGGCAACTTGCGGGCTATCATCTGTCCCGCTGCCTATTTGTCCACGTTCAATGCCGGTAGCGTCGGACAGGGTGATACCGACACAGTGTCCGGATTCGGCCTGATCCAACTGCTGCTGCCATTTTTTTATGGACTTAATGTCAGCTATTTTATTTGTAGGCGAAAATAGAATTTTTTGATTTTTTTTCATCAAACCGCTTTCCACCCGGCCGACAAAAATTTTTTCTCCATCAATCTCATAAATATCCTGCACCGGAAACCTTAGCGGTAAATCAGTAACGCTTACCTGTTGTTTAAAGCTGTCCAAAGACTCCAAAACCGTCGGTCCGTTGTACCAAGGCAAATGTTCGGATTTTTTTGCAATGTTGTCACCATCTCGTCCGGAAATTGGAATAACATAGTTTGGCAACAGCTGGAATCGTCCCAGATGGTTTAAAATTCCTTGTTTTATCTGTTCAAAACGTTGCTGCTTATACCCCACCAAGTCCATTTTATTAATCACAATCATCAGCTGATTGATATTCAGCAGTTTAAGCAAATAGGCGTGCCGCTTGGTTTGTTCCATGATGCCCTCCTTGGCATCAATGATTAAAACGGCGGCGTCGGCTTGCGCCGAACCGGTAATCATATTTTTTAAAAATTCCTTATGGCCGGGCGCGTCAATGATGACGTAATTTCTTTTGGCGGTCTTAAAAAAAGTTTGCGCGGTATCAATGGTGATATTTTTTTCCCGCTCTTCCTCCATGTAATCCATTAAAAAGGCAAACTCAAATTCTTTGCCCAATGAGGCGCAGATTGATTTGACTTCTTCAATTTTTTCTTGAGGCACCATGCCGCAATCAAACAGCAGCCGGCCGATCAGGGTAGATTTGCCATGGTCAACATGACCGACAATGACGAATTTTAAATATTCTTGAATCATATTGTTAAAAATCCTAAATTCTAAATCCTAAATTCTAAATAATGTCAAAATCTTAAATCTAAATGTTATAAATTGGTTTTGGATTTTGGTGATTATAATTTTGAGATTGTTTAGAGTTTAGAATTTCGTGCTTAGAATTTATTTACATATAGCCCAGACTTCTCAATTTTTGCATGGTGTACATGGTCTCTTTGTCCATGGAGCGTCCGGCGCGTTCCGCTTCTTTGGAATTCCTGATTTCTTCAATAATTTTATCAATGGTATCGGCATTGGATTTTATCGGTTTGGTAATGGGCATACAGCCCAGGCTGCGGTATCTTTGGCCGTTTTTGGCAAAATAAAGTTCGTTGACCGGAATATTTTCCCGCTTCATATATTCCCAAACATCCAGCTCGGTCCAATGAAGCAGGGGGTGGACCCTTAAATGAGTTTCGGCCGCGGCTTTGGTTTTGTATTGATCCCACAGTTCGGGCGGCTGGTCTTGGTAATTCCACTTAAAGTCCTTATTGCGCGGTGAAAAATAACGTTCTTTGGCGCGGATGCCGTGTTCGTCGCGTCTGATGCCCAAAAGCAGCGCTTTAAAGTCGTAGTGAGCCATGGTTTGCTGCAGGGCAACGGTCTTTAGCTCATGGGAGCAGGTGAAGGCGTCGTCAGTGGCATAACCAACTCCTCTCTTGATCGCCTCTTCATTTTTGGCCACAATTAATTCAATGCCCCATTGCTTGGCGTATTTATCGCGAAAAGCATACATTTCCGGAAATTTGTAAGTCGTGTCCAGATGGATGAAAGAAAAAGGCACTTGGCCAAAAAAAGCTTTACGGCACAGCCAGAGCAGGGTAGTGGAGTCTTTGCCGATTGACCAAAGTTGAGCGATTTTTTTGTATTGGAAATAAGCTTCACGGATAATGTAAATTGATTTATTTTCCAGTTCGTCTAAATGATCCATAGGTAGTTTCAATAATTGGTTATTTAAGATAACCAAGGTTTCTTAGCCGTTCTTTAACTTTTTCTTCTTCAGTTCTAGAAAAATCATAGCGGGCATTGTCGGTTTTTTCCGAAACAATCTGTCTTAAAACATAAACCACAAAGCTGGAAACAGAATTAAAGCCGGTGCCTTCAATCAGCGCTTTTAGCTTGTTATTCAGAGGGATGGGGATGGAAATGGTGGTGTATTTTGTTGGATTTTTAGCCATAATTAGGATTTATTGTTAATCTATAATGTATTTTAATTAAATATAATTATAATGTCAAAACAAATATGTGGATAAGTTCAAGAACCAAAAATTTCAAAATTGCCATTTAGATGACATCTGATATAATAGCACTAAGCAATTTAACTATTAATGATTATTTTATGGAAAACCATGTGAAAATGACCCCGCGCGACTTTTTTATGCATTTGCTGGGGTTTTTTGCCTTGTATGTCAGCGTCATCAGTTTCTTAACCCTGTTATTCCAGTACATTAATGCGCTTTTCCCGGACAAATTGGATTTTTATTACACCGGGATTTTAAACACCATCCGCTGGTCAACTTCGGCTCTGCTGGTGGTCTTTGCCGTTTATTTGCTGATTAACTGGCTGCTGGAAAAAGATTTTTCACGCAATCCCGTTAAAAGGGATTTAAAATTCAGAAAATGGCTGACTTATTTTACTTTGTTTATCGCCGCCATCACCATTGTCGTAGATTTAATCACTTTGATTTATAATTTTTACAGCGGCGAACTGTCAACCAGATTTTTCTTAAAAGTCCTGATTGTTTTATTGGTCGCGGCAGGAATTTTCAGTTATTATTTTTGGGACCTAAAAAGAGCGGCCGATAAAAAATACCGCTTGCCTAAAATTTCCGCCTGGTTGGCGGCGGTCATTGTTTTGGCCAGTATTGTCGGCGGATTTTTTATCGTTGGCAGCCCAAACGTTCAGAGGCAGCGGCGTTTTGATGATCAGCGCATCGGCGATTTACAAACCATTCAGAACGAAATAATCAATTACTGGCAGCAGAAAGAAAAACTGCCGGAAAATCTGGCTGATTTGAAGAACAGCATCAGCGGATTTAATCCGCCGTTGGATCCGGACACTAACAGCGCTTATACCTATCGGGTCAGTCTGCCTTTAACCTTTGAGCTTTGCGCTGATTTTAAAACCGTCAGCTTGAATTCCGGCTCAGAAATGGCTAAGTCAAGGCCGGAAATGTATTACCAGCAGCCGTATAGTCAAAATTGGGATCACGGCACCGGACCGGTTTGTTTTTCCAGAACAATTGATCCGGAGTTATATAATTTGAACAAGAACTAAGGTAGTTGTATTTAGCCCAGCCGCTCGCGAGCGGCTGGGCTGGTTTGTTATGAATCTAGAAAAATTATCCATAGTTTTACGTGACCAGCCGGCCTATCGTTTTAAGCAGGCCCAGCAGGCGATTTTCCGCGATTTTATTGATGATTGGCAAAAAGTCACTGTTTTACCTGTGTCTTTAAGGGTAGAGTTGAACCAGCAGTGCCCTTTGGGGATTAATGGTCAGCTGACAGAGTCGGCCAGCCAAGATACCGCTAAAGCGGTCGTGGTTTTTGATGATGGCGCCAAAGTTGAAACAGTGTTGCTTAAACATCAAGATGGCCGTCGGACGGTTTGCGTTTCTTCGCAGGTTGGCTGCCCGTTGGCCTGCACTTTTTGCGCCACCGGACAAATGGGCTTTAAGCGCGACCTGATGGCTGAAGAGATCGTGGAACAGCTGTTATTCTTTGGCCGCCAGCTTAAAATTAACAATGAACGCATCAGCAATGTAGTTTTTATGGGCATGGGCGAGCCATTCTTGAATTATGATCAGGTGATAAAGGCGATCAGGATAATCAACGATCCTGATGGCTTAAACGTCGGCATCAGACATGTTTCCATCTCCACCGTCGGCATTACCAGCGGCATTAATAAATTGGCCCGAGAAAATCTTCAGGTTAATTTAGCGATTTCTTTGCACGCGCCAGATGAAGTTTTAAGGACCAAGCTGGTGCCGGCCAACCGTAAGTACCCCATCAAAGCGATTTTACCGGCCGTTGACCAATATATTAAAAAAACCAGGCGCCGGGTAATGTTTGAATATCTGTTGATTAGAGGTGTTAATGATTCGGCCAACCATGCTCAAAAATTAGCTAAGCTGATGAACCGGCCGCTGTGCTTTGTCAATTTGATTACTTATAATGCCACGGGTCTTTATCAAACATCTACTGCCCAGGCCACCCAGAACTTTAAGCGGGTTTTAGAGCGGGCCGGCGTTGCCGTGACCCAGCGCCATCGTTTCGGCCGAGATTTAAAAGCGGCCTGCGGACAACTGGCGACTGATTAATATTGCTGATTTAAGACAAAAGTTGTATAATTTCTATCATTTTCGTAATGATCCTCATACCATGAAGCCATATTTAAAATCAATTAAATACCGGGCGACCGTTGTTTTGCCCTACCTGCTCAAACGCCATTTAACAAACCAAATTCTGACCGGTAAATTTCTCAAGCCCTGGCATTTGTTTTTGGTCTGGCTTAAGCACCAATTAATAAAAACGCCGCGGGTGGGCATTATTGAGACGGGCAATATCTGCAACATCAATTGTCCGACCTGCCCAACGCCTCACCATAAAATAGTCAGGCCAAAAGAAAACATGTCCTTGGAAAATTTCACCAGGGTGATTGATAAAGTCAGCCCTTATTGTCATGTGGTTTTATTATATAATTCCAACGAACCGTTGCTGCATCCTGATATAGCTGAGATGATCAGATATGCCGATCAAAAAAATCTTTATACCATGATCAGCACCAATGCCACTTTGTTGAATGAAGCAATGTCCGATGAAATTTTAAAGTCCAGACTGGATGAAATCCTGCTCTGTTTAGACGGCATGTCCGCCGCTGCCTATGAGCCTTTTCGGGTCGGAGCGGATTTTGCCACGGTTAAACGCCAGATCATCAATTTTTGCCTGGAGAAGAAGAACAGAAGACAGCGTAAGCCCTATGTTGAGCTGCAATTTATTGTGACCAAATTAAATCAGCACGAAATTCCGCAAGTTAAACAGCTGGCCAAAGAAATCGGGGTTGACCGCCTGCGGCTAAAATCATTGAGTTTAGGCGAACATGCTTTTACCAGAGAAGAAATGAGCAATCTGACAGAGAGATTTTTTCCCGATAGTCAGTCGGTTAAAGTCAGGTATGAAAAAGAAGCTGACGGTTCTTTGCGGGTAAAACGGCCGGCAGATTGGACCTGCCCCATCATCACCAGACAGTTCGTGATTTTAGTCGATGGCTCATTCTCCATGTGCTGCCGCGATTTTAACGGGCAGTATCTTTACGGCAATATATTACAGGATGATTTTTTAACCATTTGGCAAGGCCCCCGAGCCAGATTATTAAGAGAAAAGGTTTTAAAAAACGAACTGCCTTTTTGCGAAATCTGTTCCTAAATCCAGCCCCGCTAAGCGGGGCTGGGTAAATTTCATGGCCAAAATTTTTCAGACAAAAAAAGATATCATCAATAATCTCATCAACGATAGCGATGTCGTTTTAGATGTGGGCTTTTGGGGGCAGGGGGTCAGGATATACAATGAAAATTGGGCGCATAGTTTTATTAAAAATCGGGCTAAAGAGGTTTTTGGCATTGATTTGGATTTTAATGTCAGCCAGCTGCCGGACCAGCATCATTACCTAAAGGGCAATGCTGAAAATTTTGATTTCCCGGTGAAATTTGACGTTATTTTCGCCGGTGATCTTATTGAACACCTTTCTAATCCCGGTTTATTTCTAGATTCATGCAGAAGGAATTTAAAGGCAGACGGCCGGCTGATAATCATCACGCCAAACTGCTTCAATCTTTATCATTTGGCGGAAAAAATCAGCAAAAGAGAGCCGACGGTCAATAAGGATCACACTTGCTACTTTAACGAGAAAACTATCAAACAGTTGCTGGTTAAAAATAGCTGGACCGTCGGCAGTATTGATTTCTTATATTCGTTGCCGATTTTATATCAGGAAAGCTCTAAGAAGAAGTTTTTAAATTTTATCTATTACATTTTATCAAGATTTACCACCAAATATATGGAAAATCTGGTGATCACGGCCAGAAAAACCCCGTCATTTTAATTGTCCTATGAAATTAATATATATCGCCAATGCCAGGATTCCTACCGAAAAAGCCCACGGTTACCAAATTTCCAAAATGTGCGAGGAGTTTTCCAGCGCCGGGGCGCAAGTTGAACTCTGGCTACCGACCAGAAAAAATCAGATTCAGGAAGACCTTTTTCAATTTTATGGTTTAAAGAGTAATTTTAAAGTGGTTAAAGTAGAAATTTTTGATTTTGTCAGCTTGAAGATTATCGGCAGGTTAGGTTTTTGGTTGCAAAGTTTAGCTTTTTTATGGAGTTTATCTCTGAAAAAGTTTGATAAAGATGCCCTAATTTATTCGCGCCATCCGGAAATTATCTGGCTCTTTGGCATTAAGGGTTATAAAACGGTTTTAGAAGCTCATAAATGGTATGGCCGTAAGGCCTGGCTGGCCGTTTATCTAGTCGGCCGGGCTGATAAAATCGTAGTTTTGACCAAAGGTTTAAAAAATCTTTTTTTAAAAAAAAGATTTTTAGACAGCCAAATCATTGTTGCGCCCGACAGCGTTGATTTAAAGAAGTTTGATCTGGATTTAACCAAAGATGAGTCCCGTTCAGAATTAGGGTTGCCTTTGGATAAGATAATCTTACTCTATACCGGCAGTTTTAAAACCATGGGTCAGGAAAAAGGCGTAGCTAATATTTTAACAGCGCTGCCAGGACTAATTAAAGATTATGACAACTTGCTTTTTGTGGCAGTTGGCGGCAATCAATCAGATATAGTTTATTATCGCCGTTTAGCTCAAAAACAGGGGGTTGACAGCTATATCCAGCTGCTGCCAAGAGTGAATCTTGATAAATTAGCCAGATATCAAAAGGCGGCCGATGTATTGCTGATGCCGTTTCCAATGTCGGAGCACTATGCCTTTTACATGTCCCCTTTAAAAATGTTTGAATATATGGCCAGCCACCGGCCGGTGGTAGCTTCTGATCTGCCGGCAATCAGGGAGGTATTGCATAAAAATAATGCTATTTTGATCAAGCCCGATTCGCCGGAAGAATTAGCCAATGGCATCAGCGAGATTATAAGAAATAAGGCATTGGCCCAGAGGATTGCCCTCAATGCCTACAATGACGTTCAGCAATACACCTGGGCAAAACGGGCAAAAAAGATATTAACACATTTGTCATCAGGATAATTTTTCTCTGATATTAGCGATTTTTGTTTTTTTTATACCATTTGACACCATTTGACACCTTTTGATACAATCAGTTTATGGACAAAGAGATAAAACCAAATAGCGTTTATACTACCAATGAAACCCAAGAATTATTAAAGGTAAGCAACAGCACTATTAAGCGCATGCTGAAAAAAGGGCTGATTAGGGCCAATAAAGTTGGCGGTCAGTACCGGATTCTTGGCAGAGAAATATTGCGTTTGATATCTCCCGAAGTAGAAAAAAAAGCTATAAAATCTTATTTAGTGTTTAAAAAGAAAGTTGTTAACAAGATGAGTAAATGGTAAGATCGGTGTCAACTAAAATGGTGCCGGGTAAAACAATTTTTTGCTCAAAGTTATGACCATAAAAGATAACAGAATCACTTCAATTATCAGGCTGTCTGGCCAGGCGTTTGGAAAATATAAGCTGCAAATCGTCGTGGTCAGCGTATTGGGGATTATCAGCGGTTTGTTAGAGGGTATTGGAGTAAATGCCATTATTCCCTTGTTTTCGTTTGTTGCCAAGAGCGGTGAAAAGAGCAGCGATGGCGTTTCCAGAATCATTGAGCAATTTTTTGGCTATTTGCACATTACTTTTAGCTTAAAGTATCTATTGATTTTTATCAGTTTGTTATTTGTCCTTAAAGCGGTGGTTTTGTTGATTAGTATTTATGTCCGGGTAAAAATTTTTACCGGCTATGAAGCCGAGACCCGCAAAGAACTTTTCGATAAGACCTTAAAAGCCAACTGGCCTTATTTACTAAAACAGAAGCTGGGCTACCTGGAAAAGGTGCTGATGATTGATATGCAGTTCAGCTCATTAATGCTGCAACATATCAGTTCGGCAATCATGCTGGTCACCAGTCTGCTGATATATATTTTGATTGCCGTCAATATTTCCATCAGCATAACTCTCATTACCCTTATTTTGGGCGGCGTTTTATTCTTATTTCTTAAGCCGCTGATTTATAAAACCAGAGTGGTGGCCGGGCAGACCGCAGCGGTGGATAAAATAATTTCTCACTTTGTCAACGAAAATATATTGGGCATTAAGACGGTAAAGTCCATGTTGGTCTCAAGCCAGCTCATTAAAAACGCCTCGGACTATTTTAATAAACTTAGACTATACAAAATTAAAACTTTTCTGCTTAAAAATGTCACCGGTTCATTTTTACAGCCAATAAGTTTGATTTTTATTTGCGTGGTTTTCGCTTTTTCTTATAAAACCCCTAATTTTAACCCGGCCTCATTTTTTGTGGTCATTTACCTGATTCAGAGAATTTTTCAATACATCCAGCAGCTGGAGTTGAATTTGCATAATATCAACGAATCATTTCCCTATTTAAAAAATGTTTTAAGTTACCAAAAGCAGGCCGACGAAAATAAAGAAGCGGACCAAGCCACCGGTCAGTTTGAATTCAAGAAAGCGTTGGAGTTTAATAAGGTAAAATTTTTCTATCAATTTGACAAAAGCGTTTTGTCTGATGTTAACTTTATCATAAAGAAAGGTGAGTTAGTTGGCTTAATCGGCCCTTCAGGCGCCGGCAAAACCACGGTGGTTGATTTAATTCTGCGTTTGTTTAGTCCGCAGAGCGGCCGGATTTTGTTGGACGGCAGAGCGATTGACGAAATCAGTCTGGCCGAGTGGCGGGGCAACATCGGCTATGTTTCCCAAGATATTTTTTTAATAAATGACAGTTTTGCCAAAAACATTAAATTTTATGACGACAGCATTGATGATCAAAAGATGATGGAGGCGGCCAAAATGGCCAATATTTTTGACGTTATTCAAGGTTATCCTGAAAAATTTGACACGGTCATCGGCGAACGCGGCGTTTTGCTTTCCGCCGGTCAGCGCCAAAGGGTTATTATTGCCAGAGTTTTAGCCCGCCAGCCGCAGCTGTTAATCTTGGATGAAGCGACCAGCGCTTTGGACAATGAATCAGAAATAAAAATCCAGAAAGTCATTGAGAATCTTAAGGGAAAGATTTCCGTTTTTGTCATTGCTCACCGGCTATCTACCGTCGTAAATTCGGATAAGTTATTGGTTTTAGAGAATGGCAGTATTACCGAGTACGGCCGCCCTCAAGAATTGTTAAAAGATAAGTCATCTTACTTTTATAAAGTTTATAATATCAGAAAAATTTAAGTCAAATCCCGCTCCGCCCACGCCCCGCTATGCGAAGCGTGGCGGGATAAATAACCATATGGTCAATTTAGATCAAAAATCAATTTTAATCACCGGCGGCACCGGCTCTTTTGGCAGGCAATTTATTAAATACTTGCTAAAGAATTTTAATTTAAAAAAAATTATTGTCTTCAGCCGTGACGAGTTAAAACAGTTTCAGATGAAGATGGAGCTTGCAGATGATCGATTAAGGTTTTTTATCGGTGATGTCCGCGATCTGCCCAGATTGCAGCGGGCCTTTAACGGCGTGGATATAATTATTCATGCCGCCGCCTTAAAGCAGATTCCAATTTTGGAATACAATCCTTTTGAGGCGGTCCAAACCAACATTATTGGCAGTCAAAACGTCATCAATGCCGCCATTGACCAAGGGGTGGAAAAAGTATTATTGATTTCCACTGATAAAGCGTCTCACCCCATTAATTTGTACGGTTCCACCAAGCTGTGCGCCGAAAAGTTATTTATCAACGGTAATTCTTATACCACAAATAAAACTTTTTTTAGCTGTGTCCGGTATGGCAATGTTTTAGGTTCCCGGGGCAGCATTGTGGAAACACTTTTAAATTTAAAAAATCGCCAGGCCGGCAAAGTCCAGATAACCGATCTGGAGATGACCAGATTTTGGATCACCTTTAAACAAAGCTTTGATTTGGTGCTGTACGCTTTGGAAAATATGCAAGGCGGCGAAATATTCATCCCAAAAATTCCCAGCATGAAGCTGGTGGATTTATTTGACGCTTTAGTCCCGGGCATCCCCAGAGATGTTATCGGCGTTAGGCCGGGAGAAAAGCTGCACGAAATGCTACTTTCGGAAGAAGAAGCCAAGCGCGCCGTGGAACTGGATAAATATTTTGTGGTTTTGCCGGAGAGCCGTGAGATTTTTGAAATCGAAGACCGGTTTAAGAATTTTCTGGCAACCGGTCGGAAATTACCGGCCGGATTCAGTTACACCAGCCAGAACAACCAAGCATGGCTGTCTATAAAAGATTTAGAAAAAATAATTGTAGAAAATAATCAAATATGATTCCTTATGGCCGTCAATGGGTTGATGCAAGCGATATTCAAGCGGTGATTAAAGTTTTAAAATCAAACTGGCTGACCCAAGGCCCTGACATTAAAAAGTTTGAAGAAGCGCTGGTTAGTTACCACGGATTTAAATATGCAGTGGTCTTAAGCAGCGGCACGGCGGCTTTGCATCTGGCATATTTGGCAGCGGGTTTGAAAAAAGGCGATGAAGTAATTACCACGCCCAATACTTTTGCCGCCACCGCCAATATGCTTCTGGTGGTCGGGGCCAAGCCCGTTTTTTGCGACATCAGGCTGGACAGCTACAATATTGACGAGTCAAAAATAGAAATATTAATCACCAAAAAAACCAGGGCAATTGTGCCGGTGGATTTTGCCGGTCATTCTTGCGAGATGCATAAAATCGTCAGGATTGCCAAAAAATACGGCTTAAAAATAATTGAAGATGCTTGCCATGGTTTAGGCGGCAGTTATCATAATAAAAAAATTGGCTCTTTGGCTGATTTGGCGGTTTTAAGCTTTCATCCCGTCAAATCCATCACCACCGGCGAAGGCGGCGCAGTTTTAACCAATAATCAAAGGCACTATCAAAAGCTGATTTCTTTACGCAGTCATGGTATTCATAAAGACGGCAGCGGGAAAAACGTGATGACCGCGCTCGGTTATAACTACCGATTAACCGATATCCAAGCCGCCTTGGGCTTAAGTCAGTTAAAAAAATTGGCGGTCTGGATTAAAAAGAGGCAGCAGATTGTCCAGTGGTATCAATCTGAATTAAGAGGCGTTAAAGAAATTATTTTGCCCAGCCAGTTGCCAAATAATTATTCTGCCTGGCATATTTATGTCATCAGGGCGGTACAACCAAAAGTCAGGGATAAATTAATGGTTTATTTGAAGAAGCGCGGCGTGGGAGTCAATTTTCATTATCCGGCCGTTTATTCCCATCCCTATTATAAAAAAATCGGTTACGGCAAATTGAAGCTAAAGAATATGGAACTGTATCATAATTCCTGCCTGACCCTGCCTTGCTATCCTCGGTTATCTTTGAAGGAAGTAAGATATATAGGAAAATTGATTAAAATTTTTTTTGCCTGATATGCGCTTTGGTAAAATTGACAATTTTATCCTGTTTGGCGGCGGTCGGATGCTATGCCACCTTGCTTTAAAACTTCAGCAGGAAAAATTTCCGGTAGTGGTTTTTAGCAGTCAAAGGCATTTAACAGAGCTGGTCAGCGGTGAGATCATCTTAGAAGAATTTTTAAAACAGAACCAAATTGCTTATTTTGCTTCTGATAATATTAATGAGGACAAAAATATTAATCGATATCTGAATGAGGGCACATTGGGTATTTCTTTCGGTGCGGCCTGGATTTTTAACAAGAATATTATCAGCCGATTTAAGGGCAGATTATTAAACTCCCATGCAACTAGATTGCCTCAAGACCGCGGCGGCGGCGGATTTTCTTGGCGGATATTGAATGGCGACCAGCGCGGCTGTAGCTTAATTCATCAAATTGATGCCGGCATTGATACCGGAGATATTGTTAAGGACAAAGAATATTTTTTTCCTATCCTTGCTAAAACCCCCTATGATTTTATTGCATTTTCTTTGGAGCAGAATTTTTTGTTTTTCAATGAATTTTTGGAAGAGATTAAAAACAATTTTGACTTTCCCTTAATTAAGCAAGAGGAAAGAGCCAGTTCTTATTACCCCATGTTAAACACCAGAGCCAACGGCCTGATAGACTGGCGCCTGACCGGCAAGGATATTTATCTGTTTATTAACGCTTTTGACGATCCTTATCCCGGCGCTTCCACTTTTATCCAGCACCTGACTAATGAGAATAGCCAGCAGGGAGGCGCTGGGCTTATCGGTTCAAAAAAAGTTTTTCTTAAAGATGCCCAGCTGTTAGAACCACAGACAATATATCACCCCTTTACTGCCGGATTGATTGTTAGAAAAAATAACCAGGGCATCTTTATCGCCACCGTCGGCAACCTATTGCTGGTTAAGAAGGTCATTGACGAATCAGGCCAAGATATTTTGGAACAACTTCAATTGGGTGACCGGCTGTATACTCCCCAAGCAGCTTTAGATCAAGCCATGACTTTTCGGGCGGTTTACGATGCCAGTGGCTTGGTAAATAAGAAAGGTACAATATGAGCACAATGATGGAAATATTAAAGAAAGTTGAGGGGTTGTTTGTCGGGCCGGTTTCTTCCGGCACCGATAAACAGAATGAAATTTTAACCCAGGAGCTGCCTTTTAAGATTCTAAATTATCAATCCGGACGCGAACATAATGGTTGGTATGTGCCGCAAAAATGGGAGGTGATCAAGGCCGAAATCAGAAAAGATGGCCAGTTGATTTATGACGGCCGTCAGCATCCGCTGGGCGTTATTGGTTATTCCCAACCGTTCAGCGGCCGGGTGCCCCTGACTGAGCTAAAAGAGCATCTTTGTTACCATGAACATGCCCCGGCCGATACAGTCTATCATTGCGACCTTTATTATAAACCGCATCGTAAATTATGGGGATTTTCCGTTCCTTATAATCTTTACAAAAACTTGAAAGATGGCGAGTATCAGATTGATTTG
>Ga0210057_1001998_pt1 | contig 30027 bp, 23 predicted proteins | sample CryGeyCG2114_010_2_FD_183968 | JGI IMG/M metagenome (GOLD analysis project Ga0210057, IMG submission 183968) | Groundwater microbial communities from aquifer - Crystal Geyser CG10_big_fil_rev_8/21/14_0.10 (SPAdes) (version 2) | ecosystem: Environmental > Aquatic > Deep subsurface > Groundwater ...
CATTATTCGCACTATCATTAACTGTTGCGTTGATGTAATAAGTATCATCGGATAATCCGCTATAATTGACATACAACGGACTCGTTGTTGAAGTATTACTCTGATACAAACCAGTAGAGTTATACAATCTCAAAGTTGCAGTATCAATTCCGACACTATCACTAAATGTAATATTAGCTTCTAAGTAAGTCCTGCTCACGTTAGCTCCATCACTTTCTGTTGGGCTAACGAAAGTTAGAGCTGGATTGGTGGTGTCCAATTCAATAACTCGCGTGGAAGTTGAATTTGTGTTTCCGTAAGTGTCGTTAGTGGTTGCGTTCAGATAATATGTTCCCTCGCTCAATCCACTGAAGTTAATATATAACGGACTTGTTGAAGAGGTGGATGTGTTTATTTGGTCTTGTGTGGAATTGTATAAGAATATGCTAATTGTATCTAAATTCCCATCTGAATCGGTGCTTGTAACATTAGCTAATATCTCTGTGCTTGACAAATTGCCTGCACTTGTGGTTGGATCAACAAAGTCTAGCGTTGGTGAAGTTGTATCTGTTGAGACTGTGAACGTTCTTGTCTCTGATTGGTTCTGATTATTAGCATAATCAACTGCTAAGATACTCCAGTTATAATCCGCATCACTCAATGTGAATGTGAATAAGTAATCTCCATTAATTCCAGAAGTGTTAGTTTGATTTAAAATACCATTCAAGTACAGAGTTATATTCGCAATACTACTCCCTACATCATTATTAGTGATAGTCGTGTTCAGTGTAACAGTACCATCTGTGTCAGTTGATGCGTCTGTGGGACTATTTAGTGTTACACTTGGATTAGTTGTATCAAGAGTAATTGTTCTTGTTGATGTACTGTTTATATTGCCTGCGGTATCGTTTGCAGTTGCATTAATGTAATAAACTCCCTCAGATAATCCACTATAATTTATATAAAGCGTAGAAGAATTTGTTGTGTTAGTTTGGACTAAACCGGTTGAATTATATAAATGAGCAATCAAAGTATCCGGATTTGCATCAGTTATGCTTATATTTGAGATGATATAATTTCTGCTCAGATTAGCTCCGTCAACTTCTGAAGGATCAACAAAGTCTATTTCAGGAGGATGTGTATCACTTATTGTCATCTGTATTGAAGTTGATCCGGTTGATGTTACATTAACAGTAGTTGAATTTGAGTCGTACCCTGTTTTTGTGATATTTACTGTATGCGGAGTGTAAAATGTCACATTTGTGGGATATATTTGTCCCTGAATTTGATTGTATTCCTGCAATGTCAATTTCACAATGCCATCAGAATCCGTTAATTGTGAATCATCAGTTCCTGAATTTATATCGTATCCAGTTGCATTGGCATTGGATATTGAGACTCCGTTTGGATTAGTAACATTGACAATTGCATACCACGAAACATTAATTTGGATAGGAGAAGAACCTGCCGCAAAACCTATATCTGACCTGTTAAAGGAAACGTTTGTAAAATGAATTGTTCCATTTGCTGCATTTGCGTCTGTTAAGAAATATAAATCATTTGCGCTTGGGATATTGAATACATCACTGTCAAAAGTTGTTCCATCAATATTTCTTAACACATAAAATCCATTTGAACCCGAAGCTGATGTGTTGATTGTATTAAAGCTGAAACTGTTATTGTAACTTGGACCAACTATATAGATACCATATCCATTAGAAGATGTTGTTTTGATGATGTTTCTTGTAATATTATTGTTATTGAAATTTCCATTCTCAACCAATATCCCCACACCCCATCCAGTTGTTGATGAGATTGTGTTTCTCTCTATAGTATTGTTCTCTCCCCCAGAAATATCAACCACATAATTTCTTCCTCCGGTTCCGCTAGTGGAAATCGTATTTTCTTGTATTGTATTACCTGATGGGTTGGTAGTTGTACGCCTAAGCCATAACCCATACGCAAAACTGCCTGATGCGGTGGACAATGAATTATTGAAGATATTGTTATTTGCAACATCATTCTTAAGTGTAAGAGCTACTGCATATCCTGTATTAGTGCTCACAGTATTATTATTAACTATATTATTTTTTGAACCATCATCTAGCATTATTCCGTGTGTTTTCGATGAAGTGATAGTGGAATTTGCAATCGTAGAGCTTGTCACGTTATATAATTGGATTCCACTCGCAGAAGTAATTGTTATATTGTTTATAGTAAAATTGTCTGAATACGCAACAATTAACTGTCCAAAAGAGTTATTATTCTGCACAACTGTGTTATCTGAATTGAAATAATATTTGACTGTTTTTCCATACACTAAATTAGTTTCATCTATCGTGTGATTAAGATCATCTACGGTAGTTCCAATTATTAATATTCCAACTCCTCCGGAAGAATTGATTTGGTTGTTTGTAAAGGTAGCATGCGAAAGTCTTATGAGTTGAACACCATCATTTTCACTGCCAGTGGTTGTAAGGATATTATTGTCAATCACAACATTATCAGACTGCAAGTATAAAGGCGATCCCAGATTTCCTGACGTTGTGATAGTATTATTTGAGATATGAACCGTCCCCGCATTAGAAAAAGTATCAACACCATACCCTCTTACTCCAGAAGTGGTAATTGTGTTTCCTGTGATATTAGTACCCCCTCCTGCGGCATTAATAATGACACCCTCTCCACTACCCACTGAAGAAGTTATAGTATTGTCTTTTATAGTGTTATTTTGAGCCGAAGCTAAATATATATAAACACCTGTCTGACTTGTGGTCGTGCCTCCTGAAGTGAACGTATTGTCTTGAACAGTATTATTTGATCCTGTTGTTATGTAGAATCCTTTACCAAAAGTGCTTGCTAGACAATTTTGCACAATTGTGTTATTGTATTCGCCAATATTTACCCCATAATCAGAGCCTCCCGCATCACCAGTTATTGTATATCCATTACAATCTAAAGTGATGCTATTTGCTCCAAGTGTAAGGCATGTTCCTGTAGTTGAGAGATTAGAAGTAAGAACAGAATCAGAATCTATTGTTCCACAACTGCTGATTTCATTTAATTTAGTGAAACTGAAAATGTCTGTTTGATTAGTGTTGCCATAACTGTCATTGAAATACCATAACCACCTTACTGTTGCTCCAGAAGTTACAAACGAAGTTTTGTTCAATGTTATTACAGAATCTGAGATCCATGATGAAGAGGAGTCATTAACAAAATCTCCTGTGCCGTTGTCAAAACTAAATATATAATCTCCTGCATTATCATCGCTTAAAGTTATATTGAAGAATACAGTATCTGAAGATATCGTTGCACTTGATCCAGTGGTTTGATTATTAGACCAAGTCGGAGAGGTTGAATCAGAGCTAACAGTAAAGTATCTTGTATCAGATTGGTTACTATTATCTGCATTATCATAAGATAATATACTCCAGTTATAATCTGCATCGCTTAGAGAGGAAAGTGTGAAAATATAATCTCCTCCCAATCCAGAAGTATTTGTTTGATTTAATATCCCATTGAAGTACAAACTTACATTCTTTACTCCAGAAGTTGCATCATTTACAGTTGTGTTGAATGTTATGCTTCCGTCTGTATCAGTTGATGCATTAGCAGGACTATTCAAAACAACTGTGGGGACAACATCATCTACTCCTACATCTAGTATAGTTTCTGTGGAGTTAGAATTTCCTGAACTATCAGTTCCGTTTATCCTGAATGTGTAATTTCCGTCTGCGACAGAAGTTATGTCAAATGTGGAGTTCCAATCATTCCCTGCACCGTTTGTCATACTTACCCAAGAATTATTAGTGGATGAGTTTTCCCATCTGTAAGTAACTGAGGAGATTGTATTCAGATCTGTTACAGTTGCATTCACCAAAAAGTTTGCATTATACCATTGTGTTGAAGGAGAGTTTATAGTTACAGCTGGATTTATGTTATCAGTGTTGAATGCGTATATCTTAGTATCTCTACTTCCAACATATACATATCCATCAGAAATAGCTGGTGATGAATATAATATTGTATTTCCAGCAGTATAACTCCAAAGAGTACTTCCATCAGAGATATCTAAACCATAAACATCATGATCATTATTACCAATAAATACAATATTATCTGCAACTGCTGGAGAGGATCTACTACTACTGCCTAACACTTTACTCCAAATCTGAGTACCATTAGTCGCATTTACTCCATAAACAGTATTCATTCCCGCGAAATACACAACATCATCCTTAACGGAAGGGGTGGAATAAACAACTCCAGCTGAAGTGAAGTTCCATATCTGTGCACCTGTAGAAGTGTTAAGAGCATAAACATTACCATCAAGACTTCCAACATAACTCATACCATCAATTGTGGAAACTCCTGACCAGATATCATCTCCAGTAGTATAATTCCAAACATGAGCTCCTGTAGATATATTGAGAGCATAAACTTTATCATCAAGACTTCCAACTAATATCATCCCAGAAGATACCGAAGGAGGAGAATAAATATTTCCGCCAGTAGTATAATTCCAAACATGAGCTCCAGTATCTGCATCCAGAGCATAAGTCTTATTATCCAGACTTCCAACATAAACATTCCCATCATAAACAACAGGAGAAGAGTCTACAAATCCTCCTGTAGTGTAACTCCATATCTCAGAACCGTTTGTAGCATTAAGTGCATATACTTTACTATCCTCGCTTCCTATGTAAACTATCCCATTAAATATAGAAGGACTTGAGAAGATATCTCCTCCAGTGGTAAAATTCCATATCTGTGTTCCAGAGGTTGCATTAATCGCATAGACATTATCATCAAAACTGCCGACATATAAAATCTCTCCACTTACAATAGGAGATGAATAAACTATATCTCCAGTAGTGTAACTCCAAACTAGATTAAATTTAGTCATATCAACAGTATTAGGATAGTCTCCTGTTCTCTTAGGATTTCTTCCAATACCAGTAAGCCAATCGCTATCATCAGAATAAATAAATTCTTTAGTTACAGAATCAAGATTATTAGAAGAATCGTTTGCATAAACTGTTATCGTATTATATCCTGAAATTCCTGTTATAGTCGTATTTGGAGTAAATTGGGTATCTGCTCCACCATTCAAGCTATACCACCATGTATTTATAGTCTCATCCTCTGAAACTTTAAGATCAATAGTTGCAGAATTATAAGTTGTATCTTCAGGAGAATATAAGGTTACTATTGGAGAAGTTGTATCTAACACAATAGTTCTTGTTTCTGTTTGATTTGTATTCCCAGAAGTGTCGTTAGTGGTTGCGTTCAGATAATATGTTCCCTCGCTTAGTCCACTAAAGTTAATATACAATGGACTTGTTGATGAAGTGGATGTATTAATTTGGTCTTGTGTGGAGTTGAATAAGAACACACTGATTGTGTCTAAACCAACTGCATCTGTACTTGTAACATTAGCTAATATTTCTGTGCTGGATAAATTGCCAGCATCAGTTGATGGAGAAACAAAGTCTATCGTTGGAGATGTTGTGTCTGCGCTAACTGTGAAGAACTTTGTTTCAGATTGGTTACTATTATCTGCATTATCATAAGATAAAATACTCCAATTGTAATCTGCATCGCTCAATGAAGAGAGAGTGAATATGTAATCACCATCTAATCCCGAAGTATTTGTTTGATTTAAAATTCCATTAAAGTACAAACTTACATTCTTTACTCCAGAAGTTAGATCATTTATAGTTGCGTTGAATGTAATGCTTCCGTCTGTATCAGTTGATGCATTAGCTGGTGAATTTAATACTACAGTTGGAACAACATCATCTATTCCTACATCTAGTATAGTTTCTGTGGAATTACTGTTGCTGGAGTCATCAGTCGCGTTTATCCTGAATGTATAATTTCCGTCTGCGACTGTTGTGATGTCAAATGTAGCATTCCAATCATTCCCTGCACCGTTTGTCATTGTTGCCCAAGAATCATTTGTTGAAGAATTTTCATATCTGTATGTTACTGTTGATACTGTCCCACCATCTGTTACAGTCGCATTCACTAAGAAATCTAAATTATACCATTGTGTTGAAGGAGAATTTATAGTTACTGCTGGGGCAGTTGTGTCTGAACCTGTTACTTCCATAGTGAGTGTTATTAAAGTTGATTCGGTGGATGTCAGATTAACAGTTGTTGAATTTACATCATATCCTGAGAGTGTAGAGTTCACAGTATGAGGAGTTGAATAAATTTTATTGGAAGCGTTCTGCCAAAATTCTGTTAGAGTCTGACTAGAAATACTCCCATCTTCTCCAGATAATACACTTGCAACAGTGTCGGAAGTATAATTAAATATAGATACATTTGCATTGTTAAGAGCAGAACCTGAAGAATTCTGAACAACGGCATCAAGATGCCATTTTACTGTTGCAGAACCAGTTGCTCCTATCTGAAATCCTATATCTGTCTTATCAAAAGTCACATTTGTAAACGTTCCAGTACCATCATCTATTCCTATATCGTTTGATTGAGTTGCGGTAATATTATCATTTGTGAATGTGTTGTTTGTTCCGGAGGATAGAAGTACTCCGTAAGCGACTGTTGTGTGGGTTGTTCTTATATTATTATTAGTAACATTGTTATTATTTGAAGAAGCAAATAATATCCCAACACCAGAAGATCCTGAAGTTGTGATTGTATTACTAGATAGGATATTATTTGAAGATGAAGATAAATATATCCCAAATCCAGAAGATCCTGAAGTTGTGATTGTGTTTGAGGAAATGTTGTTATTGTTTGAATTTGACAATAAATATATCCCAAATCCGTTTGAGATACTCGCTACTTCAATAGTATTATTATATATTGTTGAACTGAGAGTTTCAGATGTATATACTCCATTAGTGAAATTATTTATCCCACCAAAGTTCTTAATAGTTACATTATCATAACCTCCAGTATTATTAATTCCGTATCCTGTACTATTCCCAGTTATAGTATATCCAGCACCATCTAATACAATATTATCTGCACCTATTGTGAAACATGTTCCATCTACGGATTCGTCATTAGTAAGAGTATAGTCAGAAGTGATGTTTCCACATTGGACTGCAGGAGTTCCAACTATAAACTGGTTAGTCGCTGAAGTTGTTGATGTAGCAAATGAATCAGTTGCAGTTGCTTTCCAGTAGTATGTATCATCTTTTAATCTATACAAATCAAGGATTTCTGAGGAAGTAAGGGATCTATTCCAAAATGCAAGTTCATCAATAATACCGTTGAAATCTTCTGCTGCTGCTGTCGATGCCCCTATTACATCATCTTTATCATTGGTTAAATCTCCTTTATTATCAGAAACAGAACCGTTAAATACACCATCAACATAAATAGTCCAATTACTATTGTAATTTCTTACACATGAAACCATGTGCCACACCCCATCATTAACACTTACAGTACTTGATGTGGTCTGTAGAGTGCCCTCCCATGATCCGCAACGCAGTTTAGTGGAGTCAACATCAAAGAATATTGCATCCTTAATGGCACCATAGTTTCCAATTCTGGTCATCCATATTACCTGTCTAGTGGTTGCAGATGATGTCTTTATCCAAGCATTAACTGTCCCACTACTTGTAGAAAGAAAATCTTGATCCCCTATCGCAACATAATCATCTGTGCCATCCATCTGTAATCCCCCTCCCAAATACCCTGAAGTAAGATTGATGAATGCGTTATTTGTTAGATTTCCATTGGATGTTCCGGTATAATCGCTTGAATTCTTGTCAAAGTTGTAAAAAGCGATTAACCCACTTGGGATCAAAGTTGATTTTGGCGAGGTCCAATTATAAGTAACATCACTTTCGTTTGCAATATTTTCTGCGTAATAAATTAATTCTGAAGCTGTTGAATTATCTCCATATATAGAAACACTCATTGTATCTGCTTCCGGATCAGAGACTGTTGTATTCAACAATCTAAAACTGTCTGTGGATGCAGAATTGTTTGCAGGAGAATTTAGTGTTGGTGTATTAGGTGCTTGATTTCCAACAGTAAACTGGTAAGTATCAGAAGTTGCCGTTGTAGAACCATCATCCGCGGTTGATTTCCAGTAGTATGTGTCACCTTCTAATCTGTATAGGTTAAGGATTTCTGTAGCTAAAAGGGGTCTACTCCAAATTGCAAAGTCATCAATAACTGTCCCCCAATCTTGATTATTTCCTTGATAATTACCTATGTATCGCAATAAGCCATCGCCTTTTTTAGAAGAACTACATACACTTCCGCCATCTATATAGAATTCCGTTGTTGTTCCTGAACCAATTGCACAAAGATGGTGCCATCCATTATAATTATCTGTATCGATAGTTGGACTACATTCAACATCACCACCCCCATCATCAGAATCATACATTCCAAGATTACCATTAATATCTACTATTATATGATGGTCATTATCACTACCCCTTGTTAATGTTCTCCAACCAGATGTTGAAGCTGAGAGAGGGAATTCAGTCCATGTACAAATTGTCCACTCTCCATTCATAGAGATTCCAGAAGTTAATGTCATTAAGTCTGTGTTTCCTTCAAAATCATATGCTCCTCCAAGTTTCCCTCCTGAAACATTTAGTGTTGCACCAGCAATAGCTCCATCATTCCCATTTCCAGAAAAATCACTTGCGTTTTTGTCAAGTTTCCAATAACCATCTAGATTGACATCGTTTCCTAACATATGACCAACTGTCGGAGCAGTCCAATTATATGTAACGTCACTTCCGCTCGCAACATTTTCTGCGTAATAGATTAGTTCTGAAGCAGTAGAGTTGTCTCCATAGATTGAGACATTCATTGGATCGCCGTCTGGGTCTGAGACTGTCGCATTTAGAAGCCTGAATGTTGCAGAGTCGGTTGTTGCGTTTTCTGGAGAGTTCAATGTTGGGGTGTCTGGAGCTCCGGCAATCGTGAAGTTACCAGTTTCATTATTTCCCGTGGTTAAGTATGAGCTCTCATTTATTGTGATTGAATCAATCAAATCTATTGCTGATTTTACATTGATGAATGAATATCCCTCTAAAATAGTTCCAGACTGTTTCAGAGCTTCTTTTATTTCTGCATTGTTCTTGCTCACATTTAAAAGTGAATTTCTCTGTTTAATCAGTGCTATTGCTCCCGCAACGTGTGGTGTTGCCATACTTGTACCTGACAATTCTTGATACAATCCCCCTCTTCGTGTAGAATATATGTCCACACCAGGAGCTAAAACATCCAACAAATCTCCTCTATCAGTGAAGCCAGCGACTGAAGAATCATCTTCACTAGCTCCAACAGAAACAGTGTATGGAGAACATGCAGGATAACCAATACCAGAAGTATAATAATTATTACCAGAAGCGAATGTTAGAGGGATTCTTAATTGACGGGAAGTTTCAAAACTACTCTCAAATACACTAGGACAACTATCTTGTTGATATTCTCTATTATCTGATAAGCTTCCGGATATGACTGAAATGTTAAAATCCGCAGAATTTACATTACAATAATCCATTCCTGCAAGAATATCTGAACCTTGACAATTGCCTTGGAAGTCGCATACTTTAACAGCAACTATTCCAGCACCGTTTGCAACACCTTTAACATCCCCATCAGCAGAAATAATTCCAGCAACGTGAGTACCGTGAGAATTTAATGAATCATCATACGCAACAGAATCTCTTATTTGTCCATTATCACAACATCCTCCTTCTCCTAAATCAGAGACACTACAAAAACACTGTTGTGCAATTTGAGAGTTTTGAAGTGCAGGGTGTGTGAAATCAACACCGGTATCTAAGACACATACACTTTGTCCTTTTCCATTAAGGATTATATCTGTTGTTTGAATTGATTCCGATTGTGTTTCATTATTTAGTTCATTTGATTGACTTAATGAAACAATTATCCCATTAGCATTAATCTGAGAGACACTTTCATCTAATCCTACACTCATCACAGGATCTAAATAGACTGCTTCAACAAAATTATTCTGTTCTACCTTATCCAATCCTTTTTGAGTTATCTCTCCAGAAATGATATTAAGTGTTTCATATTCTTGTGTAACAACAAGTTCTGCATATATATTATTTGAGACTGCTGCACCAACTATCTCAGAAGTGAAATGTGCTATCGCATTACCAACAATAGGAGAGTTAGAATCCTGGAGTACAGAAACTTCTTTTAGAACATCAGATTTTTCTTTTGGGAGATTCTCTACATTTTCAACAATAACATCTTTAAGAACTTCATCTTTAAATGATTTCAATTCGGTTTTTCTATTTTCTATCTTCTCATTAACTTCTTCTTTTGCTGTATTTTCTTCTACATCAATATCTCTAATTTTAGTTGTAGGTGTTTCATCTTTAAGAACAACAATTACTCTTGCTTTTGATTTTCTATAAATTTCATTCTGAACTTCATCTTTAACTTTTCTGATTTTTTTCTCTCCTTCAATCAAATCACCATATACAAACAATGTTAGTTCCTTTGTGGTCTCAAGCTCTCCGTCTGTTGCTCTGATAGTTAATTTATTGCTTCCCCTATCCAATTCCACAGGATAATAAAATAGGGTATGATTTATTATATTTATATTAAGATCAGAATTTACAGAATATCTCAATCCATCACCATCCTCATCAGAGAAATATTTAGTTAAATCAATTTGAAATTCGCTAACTGATTCTATTAAGAAAAAATTCCTCCCTCTCCATTTAGGAGGATTATTCGGTTCAACTTCAGAAGTATAACTTATACTATCAATCAAAAACACAGATCCATCCTCAAGCTCAACTTCAAAAGTAACTTCGGTTGAGTTTGATGTAGAATTAATATCGCAACTTTCAGAACAAGTATTAATTATATCTAAAACATCATTTGTATCAATAGTTAATTCTGTGATGGATGATCCTACAATATTTATTCCATTTTTATCATCATTATTAATTTTCTCAGAAGAGTCCATCACTAGATAACGTTTCCCATCATAGACAACATAGAGTTTTGCATTACCTTTCCCTACCAATTTCCCGCTAACTTTTACAGAAGAAGGTTTTTCCTGAAGAAGTACACTAAAACTCTGGCTGGAATTAATTGCCATGGAGAAATCAACATCTCTTAACTCCTCATTATGTTCATTATTTAATAATTTAATAGAAGCAAAAGCTAATATTATGATTAAAGTTATTATGAGGTATGGATAAGGAGATTTGAGAAAAGAGCGTCTGAGATTGCTAAATTTAGTAGAATGATTTGTATTATTAGAACTTCTAGTGGTATTACTATATTTCCCCCTACTTCTACCCTTCAAATCCAACACCTCTTTACAGTTAAAGAGAGTCTTTTATTTATAAATACTACGGTTTATTTTGAGGGTATTTTTTCTGTATGTGAGATAAATCAGAAAAGATATACTTGAATATATAAAATTTAAATAGTACTTTTTCCTATTTGAAGTAAGAAAATGGAAATTGTAGTAAATGCAGGAAAAAAAGGACAAATACTTATACCTAAACTGTTAAGAGAAGAATTCAATATTATTCCAAGTCAATCAGTAGTATTGGAAGAAACAGAAAATGGGTTATTGATTAGAAAACAAGAGAGTGACCCTATAAAACTCTTTCAAGCAACTGCTAATAAAATAAACGCAAAAAAAGATCAAATAAATAATATTGAAGAGGAATATAAATACAGAATGAAAAAAGCAGGTATTAATTTATGAAAGAAAGAATATATTTAGATTCTAATATTTTTATTTATGCCTCTACAAACAACAAGAAATTTTGAGAAAATTTCTTGAGCATATAAACTATTTTATAATTTATATACAACGAGAAAATAGGAGAAAAAGCAAGAAAGATTCTTGAAGAAATGATAAAATAATAAACATAAAGAGAATAAGATTAAACTGAAAACCTCATCATCTAAGCTCTAATTTTTAGATTATTAGATTCAGACAATCCAGAAGCAATTCCTCTCCCAACACTTTGAGATATGGAAACGCTCGCACCGTATAATGAATTTAGAAAACTAACCTTTCTTTGATATTCTCTTACATTTATTTGTTCTCTACTTTCTAAACCTAATCTTAGAGAAATATAATCTTTCCCCTCATCCTCGCCACCATAACCATCTATAAGATTAAGTTCTAACGCTTCGGTTCCAAGATAATACATTCCCGTGGCTATTTCCTCCATTTTTTCTCTTGAAATATTTCTATTTTGACTCACATCATCTACAAAATAATCGTACATAATATTGATTTTAGATTGTATGATTTGTTTTTCTTCAGAAGTCATCTCTTTGTAAGGAGAACCTGCATCTTTGAGATGCCCCGCGATTAATCTTTCATAAGTTATGTTATAATTCTCTAATAATCCTCCAAAATTAAGATATGAACCAATAACTCCAATACTCCCTGTTATTGAAAGTTCATCTGCTACAATATAGTCAGTTGCCGATGCTGCCCAATATGCTCCAGATGCTCCAACCTCTCTTATATATGATGCTGTGGGTTTCTTGGTTTCTTTAATCGCATCAACTATTTCTTTAGACGCAACAACAGTTCCTCCCGGAGAATTTATTTCAAATATAATCCCTTTAATTAGAGAATCTTCATTCGCCATCTTGATTTGCTCAACTACCCAGTCAGAAGATGTTCCTGAACTTCCAAAAACGCTTGCTGAATTTGCTCCCATAGTAATAGCGCCATCTAATTGTATTTTAACAACATTAGCTTTTCCAAATCTTTTTGAAGAATCCGAACCAGCATATTGACTAGAAACTGAGATAATCAATCCAATCAACAATATAAATATCATCACTAACACAACAACTCCAACTATAACTGTTGGGAGGATCCATTTTTTCTTTTTAACGTTATTATTTACTCTATTTTGAACTCTTTTTTTGGTCATTTCTATTTTTTAGAGGTTCTAATTAATAAATTTAACTCTAAATTGTTTTCTAAATTTGATAAAGTAATTTATATTTATTATCCTAAAAATATCCAATTTTTTCAGATGTGTAGTGAGTTATAAAAAATATCTGAAAACGTTCAGCAACATTTATATACAACCACTACCAAATTAAATTTTAATAGGTGATAGGATGGCAGATGATTATGAACTTATTTCTCATCGTGAGATGTTGAAGTTAAAGGAAGATCTTAATAGATTAAAGCAAGGAAATCCAGTAAGCTCTGATATGAAGAGTTCTATAAGAGAATTAAATGATAAATTAAGTTCATTAATAGACATATTTGATTCCGCAGTAGAAAATTTAAGAGAAGAAGATAAAGAATCTGAACTTATTTCTGATAAGATAAACCCAATGTTACAAAAGTTAGAAGAAATAGATGAACAGAATAAAAAATTAGCACAGGGAATGGTTGCAATAAATGCTTTAATGGATGACAAGCTATCTGAACTGAATAAATTGGTTGAATCTTTAAAACATACACAAGATGATATGGAGGAGAAGATGCAAAATCTATTACATGAAGCTAGAGGAGGATCTATGTCAAATCCTATGAATCATGAATTAGCTCCATTGAGATCAGATATGGATTTTAAATCATCAAGATCTAGTCCTCAAGATTCATTTGGAAATCTCCCCCCACTTCCAGGAACTAGACAAGATAAAAAGAAATTTAAACTATTCTGATGATGAAAAATTTCAAACTTGCAGGAGAAATAAATCCTGAGAGGAGAAGGCGGTTTTTCAAATATTTATTAAGGAATGCTACTAGAGTTAGAGCGGAGAAAGATGTTGCTTATCGTATAAAATTTGTTTCTAAGATAAATAAAATTAATGATAGTGGTGATGAATTTGATTATGATTTTGTGTCTCCTCACATAAAAACTTCTAAGAAAGTTAAAAATGAACTTTTGAATAAAGCTAATGAAGAGATGAAAAAAGAATTGAATAAAAAAACACTTGAGAAAGCTATTTTTGAGCAAATTGAAGAGGATGATGAGAAAAAGAGAAATAATAATAGTCAGAGTAAAAGGGATAATAGCGATAATATAAACAAACCAAAAGCGAGTTTAGTTAGCCAAAAAGATTTAGTTAGTGATCTTAAAGAGAGAATTAAAGAGATTAAATCACAAACAAAAGATTTGCCGAGAAATGACCCTATTGTGAGTGCATTACATGATAAGATTGATTTATTGAATAATAAGATAAAAAGTTTGGAAGGAAAGAAAGTTAAGAAAATAAATGTAATAAATAATACGATAACAAAAACAAAAAAGAAGAAAATGGCAAAAGCAAGTAATAAAACTAAGACAACGAACAGAAAGAAGAGCGTTACGAAGAACACGATAAAAAGAAAAGTGTAAATAAAAAGTCAAGTAAGAAAAGAGCAATACAAAAATCAAACAAAAAATAAATTATTCTTTTTTAACGAAAGTTAGAGTTACAAAATGTTTCAGCAGTCTTAAGTATATGAAGTTGATATTCAAAATCTCCTAACTTTTCTATTACTAATCTGCTATCTTTACTAAGTTCTGGATGTGCTTCATAAAATCTAAAAAATGAACCATTATTATTTGTTGCATCTGTGCATTGTGGAAATAAAGAAGGGTTTACTTCTGATCCTCTTGGATGGCATAGATATGATCCTTCACTTGATCCTCTATCTCCACCATTTCCACCAGTTACATGCACCACAAAAGGTTTCACATCAGTATTTAAAGCAAATTGAACTTTATATCCTGGAAAAAAGTTTCTAGATTGTTGAGGGATATGAATAATTCCATAAGTAGGATCCTCTTCAGCAAGATTCAATAAAACAATAGGATTTCCACTATTCAAAATTTCAACTAAACTTAGTTCTTCCATAATTCTAATAAATATAAAGGGTTTATAAAGTTTACTACTTTTAAAGAGTGCTTTTGACCACACATTTAAGATATCTCTCCCTCACTTCAGAAGATACTTGACTAAGAACCCATTCTTCAAATCCGATTTTATCTTTTTCATTTTTTCTCCATCTACCATAAAATTTACTTCCTTGTCTAGATTTTCTAGCACTTCCTTTCTTCCTATTATCTAAATTAGTTCCTGTTTTAATGTCATAAAAATTAAACCAACTTGTAATCGGAACATATCCTATTCTAGAAGTTGGTTGGTATTGAATATAAGCTTCTACAACATCCTCAATAGAAACATTATTCTGATAATAAGGAGTTTGTTTTAATCTTTCAGATAATTCAGAACTTATTTGGGATTCTAACCAATTTTCAAAAGGCAAATCTTCTGGAGTTTCATTTTTTCTTTTCTTTTCATACCATTCCCAATAAAATTTATTTCCCTGTCCCGCTTTTTTAGTGCCATCTCTCTTGCTATTATCTAAACTGGTTCCTGTTTTAACATCATAAACCTGAAACCAATGTTTTATAGAAACATCTCCTTTTCTGGAAGTAGGTTTATGTTTTATATAAGCTTCTACAACATCCTCAATAGAAACATTATTTTGATAATAAGGAGTTTGTTTTAATCTTTCAGATAATTCAGGACTTATTTGGGATTCTAACCATTCTTCAAAAGGCAAATCTTCAGGGATTTCATTTTTTCTCTTTTCCAAAAATCTCTGATAAAATTTTTCTCCTTGTTTGAGTTTTCTGATGCTCTCATTATTGTTTAAATTAGTTTCTGTGTTAATACCATACCTTACAAACCAATTTGTAATAGGAACATCTCCTTTTCTGGAAGTTGGTTGGTATTTGATATAAGCTTCTACAACATCCTCAATAGAAACATTCTCTTGTTGATAATAAGGAGTTTGTTTTAATCTTTCAGATAAATCTGAACTTATTTGGGATTCTAACCATTCTTCAAAAGGCAAATCTTCAGGGATTTCATTTTTTCTCTTTTTTCTCCTGAATATATCATAAAATTTTTCTCCTTGTCCGGATTTTCTGATACCTTCTCTCTTACTATTATCTAAATTAGTTCCATTTTTAATATCATAAACCTGAAACCAACGTGTAATAGGAACATATCCTCGTCTAGAATTAGGTTCGTGTTCTATGAATTGCTCTACAATTTCAGTGATTCCTTTTCTTAGGTATAGTCTTTCATAAAACTCTCCAGCTGAATCGGAATGTTCTTCTGTAATTCTTCTAATAATCTGAGGATTAGGAAAATTATCACTAGATTCATCATCTAAAATATCATTAATAGGATGAATTTGATTTAGCCTATCAAGAGCATTTCTTGTTTCAAATGGCAAATCTAAGAAATCTCTCATCATATCAGGCCATCTTATAAGTTCAAACAATCCACTTTTTCTTTCTTGCTCTACAAAGTATGTTGCAACGTATCCAACAATATGACTATCATCTAAAAAAGATTCATCTACATCACCTCCACTCATAACAGTATCCAAAACTCCAATTACATTATCCAGTGTCATTTCCCCTCACTATACTCAGATATCTCTCCCTCACTTCAGAAGATACTTGACTAAGAACCCATTCTTCGAAAGGAAGATCTTCTGGGATTTCGTTTTTTCTTTTCTTTTTCCCGAACATCTGATAAAATTTATATCCTTGCCCAGATTTTCTATCACCTTTCTTTCCATTAACTAAACGAGCTCCAGTTTTGATATCATATCTGTTAAACCAACTTGTAATAGGAACATATCCTCTTATAGAAGTTGGTTGATATTTAATATAAGCTCCTACAACATCTTCAATAGAAACATACTCTTGCTGATAATAAGGGGTTTGTTTTAATCTTTCAGATAATTCAGGACTTATTTGGGATTCTAACCAATCTTCAAAAGGTAAATCTTCTTCAATCTCATTTCTTCTTTTCTTTTCCCAAAACCTCTGATAAAATTTACTTCCCTGTCTGGATTTTTTACCCTCATTTTCTTCATTAACTAGATTAGTTCCTGTTTTGATATCATAAGAAAAAAACCAATTTGTAATAGGAACATATCCTAGTCTAGAAGTTGGTTGGTATTGAATATACGCTTCTACAACATCCTCAATAGAAACATGCTCTTGTTGATAATAAGGAGTTTGTTTTAATCTTTCAGACAAATCTGGACTTATCTGAGATTCTAACCAATCTTCAAAAGGTAAATCTTCTTCAATTTCATTTCTTCTTTTCTTTTCCAAAAACCTCTGATAAAATTTCTTTCCTTGTCTGGATTTTTTAATACCTCCTTTCTTCCTATTATCTAAATTAGTTCCTGTTTTGATGTCATATAAACAAAACCAACTTGTAATAGGAACATATCCTTTTATAGAAGTAGGTTGGTATTGAATATAAGCTTCTACAACATCCTCAATAGAAACATTATTTTGATAATATGGAGTCTGTTTTAATCTCTCAGATAAATCTTGACTTATTTGGGATGCTAACCAATCTTCAAAAGGTAAATCTTCTTCAATCTCATTTCTTCTTTTCTTTTCCCAAAACCTCTGATAAAATTTACTTCCCTGTCTGGATTTTTTAATACCTCCTTTCTTCTTATTAACTAAATTAGTTCCTGTTTTGATATCATAAGAATAAAACCAATTCTTAATAGGAACATATCCCATCTTAGAAGTAGGTTCGTGTTCTATGAATTGCTCTACAATTTCAGTGATTCCTTTTCTTAGGTATAGTCTTTCATAAAACTCTCCAGCTGAATCGGAATGTTCTTCTGTAATTCTTCTAATAATTTGAAGATTAGGAAACCTATTATCAGAATCATCATCTAAAATATCATTGATAGGATGAATTTGATTTAGTCTATCAAGAGCATTTCTTGCTTCAAATGGCAAATCTAAGAAATCTCTCATCATGTCAGGCCATCTTATGAGTTCAAACAATCCACTTTTTCTTTCTTGCTCTACAAAGTATGTTGCAACGTAATTAACAACATCATTATCTCCTGAATCATTTCCTAAAAAAGATTCATCTACATCACCTCCACTCATAACAGTATCCAAAACTCCAACTACATTATCCAGTGTCATAAAATCTTATTCCCCTCAATATCATAAAATGAATCTGGAGAGGAAGTAATGCAAGATTCATTTTTAGGGACACTCCACAATCTTTCTGTTCTCCTTCCCCCAGTAAGAACTTCCACTTCATTTGCATATATTATAGGTGGTTCTGAAAGATCTATTAATCCAGATGATTCTCTATCTTTAATTGCATGAATGAAATAAAATGGTTTTAGGGTAATTTTCTTTTTTTCTTCTTCCGAAGAAATCCCACTCATATGTTTTGCAAATTCCACTCTAAACCCATACATATCAAGAACCTCTAAGAATGTTTCAAAATCATGTTTTGTAGTAAAACTATTTTTGAAAGTATTGCTCGTTAAAACAACAAGATAATGTCCATTTTCTATAAGAGAATTGTTTACATTATGGACAATTCTTTCTATATCTCTTCCATTAGTCTGATTATTATATTGAAGGCATTGAGAAGTTAATACAACATTATATCCATCTCCAAAACCCCCCAAAGTAAAATTAGCACGCTTGAAAGATAAATAACTCATATAATCAATTGATCTCATAGATTCTTGTACTCGTATGAAATCTTCTGTGGTATACCCTTTTCTTTTTATTTTAGGGATTATATCTATCCAATCTCCTTTCTCTAAAAAGAGAGAGGAATTCCTCACAAATCCTTTATTCCCATCAACATTAACTATATGATCTAAACTTTTTTCTTCATTATTTAATAACTGCCATAAAAGTCTTGCTTGGCTGAAAACCGCACTTGAACATGGACCTAAATCCGCAATTTTCCATGAAACATCGCTTTCTTTTAATCTTGAGATGTAATCCGCAATAAACATGTTAATTTTTCCAGGAGCATATAATAAAATATCCGAACGAGAATAATCTTTTCCAAGCTCTTCCGCATTATCATTTAATCCAGATTCAAATGGAACTCCGACATAACGCAGAACTCTTCTAGTTCCAGTTCCAAAAGTTGGATCTCTTGTACTCATATCAATTATTCTTTTCGTTGATAATAACTTAGCATATGAACGTAAAGTTGAAACATTTAATCTTTCTTCATCAAATTCTAAATGAGAACGATTGAACAAAAAATATCTTATCTTTTTCTCTTTTCCTATACATATCTCATGAGCATCACGATGAAATAGACTAGGGAACCAAGTAGTTTTGACTCTAATCTCTTTTCTTGAAGCATAATCCTCTACAAAATCATTTATTCTCTTTAACAATTTATCTGAGACAGAATGAAATTCCTGATATTCAACAGGGCATTCTGCTTTGGGACGATATGACCTTCCTATAATTTGATCTTTTGTCCCAGGAGAAAAAGGAGATCTCAATGGGATTATTGTAACTGGTCTTCCTCTTACAACTTCAGAAAACCCTTCTTGTGTACATCCCCACTGATTAATAAGACAATCAATATTTCCTTTGAAAAGCTCTTCTTGAATCTGTATTCTTTTTTCTTTAGGAGTTTCTCCGTGTATAGATTCAATTCTCTTAGTTCCCAATCCCCTAAGCATTTCTTCTAATTTGAAAAATATTCCTTCTTCAGGACTTCCTCTTTTAGGAGGATTTCTTAAATGAGAAAAGAAATTAAGCACATGTCCTGCATTTAATTTTGTTCTTAAAACTTCTTGAGTTTTAGGACTTGCAATCATAGATTCAATTGCGAGTCTCTCCAAGGTATTAATAGCCAAACCTAATCTATCAAAATCTTCTGAGCTATACGCTTCAAAATATCTCTCAACAAATTCATCTCCCATCTCTACTTCAATAGGCTCTCTCTCATGGAAATCTGGAAGTTCATAAAATTCTTTAACTGAATCTCTATCAAAGAATACTATTTTTCCTCTTTCTCTCATCTCCCAAATAGCTTCTGAATCTTCTTTAACATTAAAAGAAACATCTCTGTATTGTTTAAATCTCTCTGGATCTAATAAATATAAAATTACTCCCATATCTGTCATTTTATCAGGAGCAGGAGTTGCAGTCAATGCTATCATACGCTTATCTTTTGAAGCTTCAACAATCGCTTGCCCTCCTCTTGATCTCTTCCCATTACGTAATCTCAAATTATGTGCTTCATCACAAATTAACAAATCTATTTCTTTTGCATAATTCAAGAGAGGTTCAAAATATGATCTATCCTCAAGTAATTTTTCATAATTAACAACCACAAAGTTCGCTTGTGAAGGAATAGGAACATCTCTTAAATCATTAATCTGATATGCTTCAGTATTATGCAAACCAGACTCTCTGAGAAGAGGAGTATTCCAATTCTCCATCATTGTTTGAAAAGGAGCAATAACTAATACTTTCGGAGGAGTTCCATTACTCTTGAGATGTTTCACTACCTCTATTGGGATTTGTGTTTTTCCCGCACCAGTTGAATAACAAAGAAGAAATCTTTTAAGACCATTATGCACACAATCAAAAGTAGGAACTAATTGATGATTGCCAAGAACAAATCTATTTCCGTTTCTTCTATGTGAATTAGCAAATCCTTGAAAATTCTCTAATTTTTGCAAAAGATATTCAAGACTCATTGGACCTCACCAGATAATATATTTTGTTTAATTCTTCTTTTAATTCTTTAATTCTTAAATCAGTTTTATTAATTGGAGTATGTGTAAGCTCCTCGTCAATATATCTCCCGACTATAGCATCCAAAACTTCTTCTTCTCCTTTAAAAAGTGGAGGATATTCTATGATAAAATCGCAAGCTTGTCTATGTGAAGCTCTTGTATTTCTGATAAAACCAAGACTAAGAATATATGTTGTAATACTTCTCTGATTTGTTTGTTTCTTTTCTTCTTCACTAAAACCCTCATACAATAGATTCGCAAGACGAGATACAAGAACTACATTCTTTTCTGAAGTTAAAAAAGGTTGAACATTTTCTTTAAATGCTCTAACTATTCTATCACCTAAAACTTTTTTCTCTAAAAAATTCAATTCTTCGCATTGTTCTTCAATAGACCTCGTATCTTGAGAACTTTGTGAGAATAATCCTCCAAATATCTTTTTTTGTTCTTCTGTGAGAAGTCTGTATATGATATCCGAACGTTCAACCTCAAGAGAATCGCATTCATTATCTAATAAATCAATTAAACCATCTTCTCCCACAAAATCATAGAATATTTCTTCACCTAATGATTCTTCTCTCTTAATTAATTTTTGTCTTACAAAGTAGGGGGTGAATTTAATTAAAATTTCATTTAATCTTGTTGAAAGTGTTTCTTCCATAATTCATTCCTTTTTCTCACAACTTCAACACCTCATCTATCTCTATGAGAAGATTATTTGAGTTTATAAATCTTTTCATCATTTTATAATAGTAACAATATAAAAACGTAATTCAGAATCTAGATTATATTATTTACAGTTTATATAAAAACAAAAATAAAAAAAAAGAATTACAAATCTTTACTCATAATGGTTTTTCTACCATTAGCTTCTGCTCTCGCAGATGCTTTCTTAAGAAGTTCTCCAACTAACTTTTCTAATTCTTCAGCTAAATCACCAGCAACGTTAAAGCCAGGAACTGCTTCCTTAAGTTTGGATTTTACTACTAAACTCATATTTGTCCACCTCACGTGTTGTTTTATCTAAATTAGATAAAGGTTATTTTTAAGGTTATTGGTTTGATGAATTTATTTCTATATGGAAAAATAATCCCAAAAACTATAATCTCTTAACTACCTTCAAAAATGCCAGAATATCTCCATCTAATTCATTCTTTAATGCTTGGAAAACAACATTATCATCAACCACTCCATATTGATGAGCAAGAATATTTCTCATTCCTTTTGCTTGCTTTAATTTATTATACAAATTATCATCAATAATCTCATTCTCTTTCAATATTGAAAAAGCATTAATATCATCTTGGGGGATATTTAATTTTTTCGTTAGGATTATAATGAATGAAAGATCAGTAACAGATTCAACTATTTTCTCAAAATATCTCTCACATGCAGCCCGAATAACATTATCATTCTTGTAATCTTTAATTTTATCAGGAACTATATCCTCTAACTCAAAAAGATATTTTTCTATTTCATCAATCTTGTCTTTTATTCTATTCATACAGTTTCACCAAATATATTCTCCATTCTTATAAAATAATCTTTATCTTTTAGGAATCTTGTTGTAAAATTAATATTGTCAAAATCTTGATTTTTGTATAAAATGTTATGCTTTCTCGCAATCTCTCTCTTTATTTTTTGAGGAAGAATGTTAAAAACTTGGATATCTAATTTATCCGAAAATTCAGATGATATTCTTATCCGGAATCTAGTTGCTTCATTTAAATCAATTTTAGTAAATACAACACAAATATCAATATCTGATCTTGGAGTTACAATTCCATTAACCATAGAACCAAAAAGAAGGATAGCTTTTATTTTATTTTTTAATTCATCTTTAAGTATTAAATCAATTACTTTGGAAATTATCTTTTTCTTGTTCAAAGCTTTCTTAAGATCAAATTCTTCACTGAATTTACTTGCGTCCTTTATGAAATTAAATTTTGGTCTTATATCTCTGCTAAGTCTATTTTTCTCTGATTGAGTTAGAGCAATTCCTTCCAATTGTTTCTGAATTATCTCTATCTCTTTATCTCCAAATATCTTCCTCGCATTCTTATTTGTTTGTAGTATTTTAGATAACATTTTATACAATAATAACCTAAGTAAAGGTTATATTTAAATGTTTGGGAGGTAATAAATTTATTTCTATATAGACATTATATCCCTATAATAGTAGTGAAATCCAATCAATTATGCAAATGAAAATATAAAATATGAAGAAAAAACACAAAAACCTTTTGAACTCACAGAAGGACAAGCAAGAGATCTTATAATAGAAGGAATGTTAGCAGGAATGATTAAAACAGTAGGTTCTGACTACAATCCTCCAATCCAAGAACCAATTGGTGATGATTCAATTGAGAGATTAGTATAATTTTATTCATTCACAACAAAACCAAAACTCTTCTTCATCAAACAAACTCAATATGCTCTTCAACAGTTTTAGATGGAGCTTCTTTGAAAAAGCCATAATCAGATGCTTGAAAATCTAACTTAATCTCTCCACTTATTATTTTTACTAAGTAAACTAAAGAGATAGCATGACCAAATGCAATTATTCAGATTCTTATAGGAAGTTATTTAAAGCAACAATATCTATTATCTATTATGTCAAAAATATATAATGTAATTATTGAACAAGGCGAAGATGGATATTTGATTTCTGAAGTGGTTGAACTTCCAGGATGTCATACACAGGCAAAAACTTATGATGAATTAATTGAGAGAACAAAAGAAGCTATTTCTTTATATCTTGAAAATAAAAATGGAGAAGAATCTAAGACTAAGTTTTTAGGTCTGCAACAGATTGAGATAGAGGCAGTTTAACAATGTCTGGCAAGTTGCCTTTAATGAAAGCAAATGATATTGCTAAAATTCTAACAAAGTTGGGCTTTGAATTTAAGAGACAAAAAGGAAGTCATATGTTTTTTGAACACAAGGATGGTAGAACAACAGTGATTCCTAATCATCCAAATGAAGATGTAGATAGAGGACTACTCAATAAGGTAATCAAACACGATTTACAAATAAGTAGAGAAGAGTTTTTGAGATATGTCTGAAAATCTAACTTAATCTCACCACTTATTATTTTTACTAAGTAAACTAAAGATATTGAATGACCAAATGCAATTTTATTATTTGCCCAATCTATAATTTTAACAAATTTTATAATCTTAATCTCCACATCTAACTCCTCTTTTGCAACTCTTTTTATAGATTCTTCCAATGTTTCACCAAACAAAACCCCTCCTCCTGGAAGATGCCAATAACCATTCCAAGGAGTGATTTTTCTTTTAGTTAATAATACTCCATCACTGTTTTTAATAAGAACTTCAACACATAATCTAGGAACTTTAGAATATATCTCTCTAAAATCTTCAGAGGATAATTTTTTAATATTCTTAACCATTTTATTCACCCATGACAAAACCAAAACTCTTTTTTGTTTTACAAATTCGTATAGAGAGTGTTGGTTTCAATTTTACATTTGACCAATAAAATAGTAAACTTTATATAGTAACTTATAGTTTCTATGTAGTAATTTAGTGTTACTATGGTTACTTTAACCCAAAAAGAACGAGAAACGGTACTTATCTTATTCAAAGATTACACTAATTTTTATAATGCCAACTCTATTAGTAAAGTCCTCAATATAAGTCATGTGGGGGCTCAAAAAATATTTAAGCGACTTCTTAAAGAAGATCTAGTGATAAATAAAACAATAGGTAAGTCCATAACCTATAAACCTAATTTCAATGATAATTATGTCAGCCAACTGGTCTCTTTTTTGCTTGCAGATGAAGCTAATAAATTCAAACGATGGAAAGAGGAGTTTAAAGAACTCTTTAAGAAAGATAGAGTTATTATGCTTTTTGGCTCAACTGTTAAAGATTATGCTCATGCCCACGACATTGATTTAATGATAGTTATAGAAAACAAAGAAGTCAAAGAAGTAAACGCTTTCTTAAATAAAAAAGAAGAAATCCTACCAAAAAAACTTCACGTTATTAAATTAAATCATCAAGACCTGTTAGAAAATCTTAAAAAGAGAGATAGAGCCTTCATTGATATAATCAAAAATGCAATTATTCTTTATGGACAGGATAAATATGTGGAGATACTGAAAAATGTCACAAGCTTCTAAACATGTTGAATGGTGTTTGAACAAAGCCAAAAAAGAAATCGAAGAATGTAAAAAACTTGGTAAAAGAGTAAAACATAGAGGACTTTTAAAAAATGATCCTAATATTGATGAAGCCAAAATTAATAACCTCAAAAAGATATGCAAAGAACTTGTTGATATCACAAAAGAAATCATCTTTAAATAACTGTCAGAATTCCACACTTTGATTTTTTACCTTCGGAATCGTTGCATCTCTTAAAACTCTTTTCCTAAAATATTAGATTACATAAGAGCTTTCACCCATGACAGAACCAAAACTCTTTTTTATTTTACAACTTTGTATAAATATAGTTATGTCCAATTTTTGTTGGCTCGCAATAGCCAAAATCTTCGATTTTGAGAATTAATAATTATAACGGGCGGGCGTTACTAACATCTTCTGAATATAACTCTTTAACTTTATCTCTCCAACTATTCTTCCAAGATTTTACTACATAATTGGCTATAATTGGAGAAGCAACTGCTGTAATTAATACTGCTGGAACATCTTTTATATCTGCAGTTCCAGGTAAAAGTTGAGGCAGTATTGTTTCACCAAGTGTATAGTAAGCTCCAACAGCAGTTGCAATTATTGTTGGAAAGTATTTTCCGCAAAATTCTAAGAACCTATTACCTTTATTTTCACCATATTCTCTTATCTTATCACCAATAAAACCCGATGCGAGAACAGTTGCAAATATTTCTGGAGTGTCACCAAAATAAGATTCTGAAATAGGGAGCCATCTAAACCTATCTGGAACATTCATACCTGAAGCATGCAGACCATCAAAATTGTTGTAGCAGAGTAAGTATTCTGCTCCGACTACTGCTCCCGATACTCCTGCCGCAATTTTCTCTAATTTACTTGACTCCTCTTCCATACATATCAATAGAATATCTCTATTTATAAAGCTTTCTATTATTCACTACTACAAAGGTACTATAATGACAGGCGCCCGCCCTAAAAAAGCTCGCCAACAAAAACTCCTTAGCCACTTCGTGGCTCTGGCACGTTGCACTCTCGCCTTCGGCTCGGCGGACTTAACAGTGATTATGTGAAATTTTAAAAACTTTTATCTCTACACAAATTAAAGAACCAAACAAAATTATCCCTTTCTTTATTTCCAGTTTCATTGTCGCATTGATAAAAAGCTAAGTAAAGATTTATTGATTGCCCTAATCTTTTAATCAATTGTTTTGCTCTGTTTTCTGCTTTATCCCATTTATCATCTCTATCTCCATTACACCATGAATTATATGCTTCATCATGCAGTTCAATTATCTCAAGCAATTCATTGTCTGTAATATATTTCTCAGCAAATCTTCTGGCAATCATAGCATGATGGTTTTCCTCGTTTTTTGGTTTTGTATCATCAACTTTATATTTGAAACTATCGTGTATAATAGCAATCAATCTTAGCTTTTCTCTGTTTTCAGGAGTTGAATATTTATCTACATTTTTCAGAACATCACCAATGTGATAAATTACTTGTCCTTCAGGATGTCCATCCCTTGGCTCCCCCCAAATCGCACCTTTAATGAAATCTTCATCAGCGATAATTTTATTTTCTAATTCTGTTTCTGGTTTAATTATTTCTTGTATCATTTTTAATCTTTTTTTATTAATTCTTTTGTGTGTTTATTATCTCTAATTAACAAAAATTCTTAATTGATTTTGAAAAACAATGACTTAATTTTCTTGGATTATTCTTTCAACCTTGTTCACAAAATCAATCGCTTTTTCACCAAGATTTTTTGTTAACCCTCTTTCATATTCCACAGAAATAGAATACGTTGCATCTTCCCTATAATTTTTTAGTTCAACAAATTCCCGAATATCTTCCTCAGCCATGATAGTTTTGGCAACAGTTTTCAAATCATCTTCCGAGAGATACTGAGGATAAAAGAATTTTATCAAAATTGAAATTGTAGCGATGTGGCTTTTGGTCTTATAGCCTTTCAATGCACATAACGCTAAACCTGCTTGATAGACTGCATAATAATAGCCAACAATTGACCACTCATAGAAATCGTTCAAATCATCTAAAACACTTCTTGAGAAGCGTAAGTTTCTCTTAGCTTTATTGAGATGTCCTTCAATCTCAATTTTGGTAGCTCCTTCTCTGATAGCCTTTCTTTTCAAATAATTTTTGAACTCCTTTTCGAGAGCATCCCTATTCTGTACCCAAATTTCCCAGTTTTGTTTTTTCATATGAATACGACCTCATAGTATAATTGGTTGCCAAATACAGGGTAACCTGATGTTATAGCATCCTGCAAAGCGTAATTTTGCTTATTTCCTCTTTCTTTTAAAAATTCATCCAGTCCAATTATAATACTATTAACTTTCAATCCAATTTCAGCTAATATGTTTTTCCTTATTATTTCAATTTTTTCAGTCCTACCAACACTCTCATAACAAACTAAAATATCAATATCACTTTTTGCGGTATAATTCCCTTTTGTTGTTGAACCAAATAACAGAACAAAGTATGGTATTCTACTTTTTTTAATTTCTTCAACAAACATTTTAACAGCTTTTCCACGTTTATACTCTAATGCTTCTAATCTTTCTAAATCAAAATATGAAAAAAATACTTTCACAAGAGCACTTTCTAAACTAACCTCATAAATTTTTAAATTGCCCTCCTTTCTTGAAATTAACATTTTCCGCTTTTCAAGAGAACTAAAATACTTAAGTAAAGTATGCTCGGATAATTTAACAGCTTTCTTAACTTGTCGGACATATCCTTTTCGACACTTGTAAAAATATTTTAACAAATCCAATTCTTTTCCAGTAATAGGTTGTATTTTATGCATCAATCGTTGTTAATTATGCAACATTTATAAATCTTTCTACCAATTTGGCAGTTTTATATAAAACTTAATAAAGAAAAAATTAAAAGTGTAACAACACTCTTCTTTATCCTACAAACTCAATATGCTCTTCAACAGTTTTAGATGGAGCTTCTTTGAAAAAGCCATAATCAGATGCTTGAAAATCTAACTTAATCTCACCACTTATTATTTTTACTAAGTAAACTAAAGAGATAGCATGACCAAATGCAATTTTATTATTTGCCCAATCTATAATTTTAACAAATTTTATAATCTTAATCTCCACATCTAACTCTGCTTTTGCAACTCTTTTTATAGATTCTTCCAACGTCTCACCAAACAAAACCCCTCCTCCAGGAAGATGCCAATAACCATTCCAAGGAGTGATTTTTCTTTTAGTTAATAATACTCCATCATCATTCTTGATAAGAACTTCAACACATAATCTAGGAACTTTAGAATATATCTCTCTAAAATCTTCAGAGGATAATTTTTTAATATTCTTAACCATTTTATTCACCCATGACAAAACCAAAACTCTTTTTTATCCTTGCGAACAAATCCAAATCTCTCGAACTGAATAATCTTTCCAGATTCAATTCCAGAAATAAGAGCTTCTCCTTTCCCAGATACAATAGAGTTATCTAACAAACGAACATTAACATCAACATTACGCGAAGAAGGAAGCCAATGTATGATTCCTGCACCTTCTTTCTTCCCTGAATTTTTGTAAGTCTCATAATCAAGCGAATGGAATAAAAACTTCCCCTCACGTTTAACAAAATTAAGACAATCCATTAATCTCCAAACTTCATTTTCTTTAATATTATCAAAATCATGTTTAGCAATTAAAAAATCAGTATTTGTAGAGAAGAATCTACCACCTTTCTTATTATCTGGATGCAAATCTAATTCAATCTCTTGTGAAGGAGCTCCATATACTATTATCTCCACATAATCTGAGATAAAAAAATATCTATATGAAACATTCTCTATAAATTTAGTGTTGTGATGTTCTATGCTCTTGAAGAATTCATTCGCATCCATTGTCTTATCATTTAATGTTACTCCCACATCTCTCGCAACATTAAGCAAAGCTTTTGGATCAAATCCTCTCCTCTCTAATGCAGATAAAAATGGAAGTCTGATATCATCCCATCCCGAATAAATTCCTTGTTCTATTTTCATTCTTGTCTCAGAAGTAGATAATTTCAAACCTTTAAAATTAATCTTGCCAACGTGTACATATTCAGGATGTTCCCATCTCAAAGACTTAAATAAAAATTTCTGTCTTTTCGTGTTATCAAAATGATCCTTGCCTCTAAGAACATGAGTCAATCCTAGATCATAATCGTCTATTGCAACAGCAAAGTTCATCAACGGCCAAACTCTGTATTTTTTACCCTGTCTCACATGTTCAGCATCAGATATTCTCAATAATGGAAAATCTCTCATTGCAGGATTAGAATCTTTCATACTGAATTTTGCTCTGACAACAGCATCTCCTTCATTATAATTATTAAACATACCACTCCACCTATTCAATTGTTCTTTTTGATCAAGATTCCTGCACGGACATTCTTCTTTATTCGTTGCAAATTCCTTAAACATCTCTTGAGGACATGTGCAGACATAAGAGTATCCATCTTCTATTAATTGGAGAGCATGATTATAATAAGTTTGCATTCTATCTGATTGTATAATTATTTCATCGATTCCCTCATTTGTTAACCAATTAGCATTTCTAGAAAGTATCTCATATGCTTTAGGATCTATATTGGAGGGATCAGTATCTGAGATTCTCAATAATAATTTCCCATCATACATTTTTTTGTATAGATAATTCAAAGATAATGAATATGCGTGTCCGATATGCAACCCTCCAGAAGGACTTGGTTCAAATCTTAAAATTACTTTTCCTTTCACTGCATTTGGAAGCTCTCTCAACATAGAGTGATGACCTTTTCTCTCTTCTTTCTCTTTTTCTTTCTTATCTAATAATCCAGGAGAGATTTCTTCAAGTCTTTTTTTCTGTGAATCAAGAGAGAGTTTGTTAACATCATCAACTATAGAATTTATTAATTTCATTGTTGAAGGCATATCTTCTCTTCTATCAGGGAAATTCCCCATAACTTTTCCTATGAGAGCCTTAGGATTAGCTTTCCCATCATAATTAATAGCATTTTCAAGTGCAAACTTCCATATTGCTTTGGTTAACTCATCCATATATCTCAATACCATTCAAAGAGGCTGTATTTATAAAGTTTAGTAAGAGATTTTATCCAATCTATCTTTCATCTCAAAAACATCTTTATCAAACATAGAAAAAGCAAACCATTTTTTAACGGCACTGTCCTATTAAACGAATGTTAATTTAGCATGTAAAAAATTTCCCCACGTCCATACTTTCGTAGCTTTTCCTTCCATAATTGCTGGCGTCACTTTTTTATCTAATTCATGCACAAAATTCCAG
>Ga0210057_1001999_pt1 | contig 30024 bp, 32 predicted proteins | sample CryGeyCG2114_010_2_FD_183968 | JGI IMG/M metagenome (GOLD analysis project Ga0210057, IMG submission 183968) | Groundwater microbial communities from aquifer - Crystal Geyser CG10_big_fil_rev_8/21/14_0.10 (SPAdes) (version 2) | ecosystem: Environmental > Aquatic > Deep subsurface > Groundwater ...
TGAAACCCTGAAGCAAAAGACCGATTGGCGCGGCAAAAGCCGGATTTAAAATGTCGTCAACCAAACCCTTAACCTCAGACGGCATGCCCACTCTGACCGGTAGCGACAAATTTCTCTTACAGGCGTCAGTGGCACCGATAGTCATTGCCCCACCTCCGGTTAAAACCACCCCCGACGGTGTCAGGCCGGCAAAATTGCTTTTTTGGATTTCTTCCGCCACCATGCCAAAGATTTCATTAAGACGCGGTTTGATTATCCCTTCAACAATGGTTCTTTTGGAAACACTTTTTGTTTCTTCATAAATCCCCAATTTGGCCAAATCAATCTCATCGCTCTTTTCCATTTTTTCCTCGGAAAATTCTTCTTTCTTTTCCGAAAGGCCAATTTTCAGCTTTTCCGCCCCGTCAAGAGAAAGCCGTAGCCCAATCGCCAAATCGTTCGTCACATTTTTTGCCCCAATTGGCAGGACCGTGGTATATGCCGGAGCGCTTTCAAGATAAACTATTATACTGGTTGTTCCGCCACCGACATCAAGTAAAATTACCCCCAACTCTTTTTCGGTATTGGTTAAAACCGACTGGGCGGAAGCAATGCCAGAAAAAACCAGGCTTTCAATATCCGCCCCGACTTCGGAAACGCATTTGGTTAAATTTTTAATGGCGGTGGTTGACCCGGTAATAATATGCGTCTCCACCTCTAGCCTGACCCCGCTCATGCCGATCGGATCAGCCACCCCCTGCTGGGAATCAACCGTATATGATCTGGGGATGACATGCAGAATGTCTCTTGAAGAAGGCAGTGAAATCGCCCTAGCCGCTTCAATCGCCCGGCTTATGTCATCGTGAACAATTTCATTTTCCGGATTGCCGACCGCCACCACTCCGTGGGAATTCTGGGATGAAATATGAGCTCCGCCAACCGAAACTAAAATTTTAGCCAAAGAAATTCCCGCCATTCTTTCCGAAGCCTCAACCGCTTTGATTATTGCTCCAGTCGCCTCCTCAATATTAACAATCTGTCCTTTTCGAACCCCCAAAGAAGGGACCGAGGCGGCGCCGACAATATTTATTTTGTCGCTGTCATCATTTTTCTGGCCTATCAGAACGGCGATTTTTGAACTGCCGACGTCAATCGCCGCTAAAGTTTTACCCTTAGTCATTAATTTATTGTAAAATCATTGTTAATGAAATGTAAAGGGGCACTGCTTTTTTTACTGCTGGTATTAACTTCTTTCATTCCCTTGTATATAATTGTAGCAAGAAAAAAAACTGAAATGCCAGATAATCAAAAACAAGCGAAAATAATCAGAAATCCATATTTTGCCGGCAGTTTTTATCCGCAAAACCCAAACGAACTAAACCAAAAAATTGACGGCTTTCTAAATCTTTCCCTACTTTTAAAAAAAGAAGAGGATTTAAAAATTCTTTTTGTCCCCCATGCAGGAATTGACTATTCGGGCAGAACCGCGGCAGAAGGCTTTAAGCAAATTGCCGGAAAAAATTATTCCAAAGTCATAATTTTGGGCGCCAGCCATACAAAAGCTTTTTCTAATGCAGCTGTTTTTTCCTCCGGCATTTGGAAAACACCTTTAGGGGAAACTACCGTTAATGATCAGTTGGTAAAAAAATTAATTGACGGAAGAAATATTATTGCCGACAATGGTCCTCATCAAAATGAACACAGTCTGGAAGTTGAACTGATTTTTCTTCAAAAAGTTTTAAAAAATTTTACAATTGTGCCGATTTTAGTCAGTCAGACCTCAGAAGAACTTATCAATACTTTGGCCCAAAAAATTGCGGAAAATTTAGGTGACTCGCTGTTGGTTATTTCCTCCGACCTTTCGCATTATCCTGATTGGGAAACTGCCAATATGGTAGACAAAAAAACAATTGCCGGCATCTTGTCCGGTAAAAAAGAATATTTTGAACAAACTTTAAAAAACAATGAAAACCAAAATTATCTAAATCTGGAAACCTGCGCCTGCGGTGAAAACGCCATCAGAATCGGACTTAAAGTTGCCGAAATCTTACAAATTACTGATTTTGAACTGCTTAAATACGAAAACTCGGGAGGCTTGTCCACCTTCGCTAAAGCTTCGGCGGATAGAAACAGGGTAGTCGGTTATGCTTCTATTGGAGCGTATTCTGCAAATAATGAAAATATGCAAAAAGAAGCTTTAAGCTTAGCCAGAAAAACTTTGGAAAATTCTTTTTCCCAAAATATAAATCCTCTTTCCTCCCTGTCCTCCCCTCTTTTTCAAAAAAAATTGGGGGCTTTTGTCACTTTAAGAAAAAACAATGAGTTGCGGGGTTGTATCGGTACATTTGAGTCTGACAAACTCCTTTCCCAAGTAATTTCGGAAATGGCTTTGGCCGCCGCCTTTGACGACCCCCGTTTTCCGCCTTTAACAAAGGATGAATTAAAAGAAATAAAAATTGAAATCTCAATTTTGACTTCCAAACAAAAAATTGACGACTGGAAAAAAATTGAATTAGGCAAACATGGAGTGGTAATTGAAAACGGTCTACGATCGGGTACTTTTCTTCCTCAGGTGGCAGTTGAAACCGGGTGGAATTTAAAGGAATTTTTGGTGCAATTATGTACTCAAAAGGCCGGACTGCCCCAAAATTGCTACAAAGACCCTTCAGTAAATATCTACACTTTTGAGGCCCAGGTTTTTGAAGAAATATAATTACTGGCTACTATCTTCTATCTCCAAAAGTTCCAAGCCTTTAATCTGGGGCATTGAGGAGCCGACCAAACCGGCAGCTTTGGCATAAATATTAATGGTGCTGGAAATCAGTCTTTTAATCTGACCCTCCCGGCTTTTCCAAAGCCTTTCATAAGCCAGTTTTTCCTTATCTATCTGGTCTTTCATTTCCATATAGACTTCCACCAAAGCCTCCACCTGCTGCCTGAATTCATTGCCGGTGACAAATTCAAAAATAAGATCCGCCTTTCTGCCCTGATTGACCGAAAGCGCTTTCTGGTAACCAACATCAAGCAGATTTTTTCTTAAAGCAATTGCCAAAGGAACAAAATGGTCAAAAGAAACCACCCAAACATTGTCAATCAAGCCAAAACCTTTATTCACCTCTTTGGGAAAAATTGTCGTTACCAAAACCGGAATATCGGCCTTTTCTGACCTTAAATCGTCTTTTAATTTAGTCAGCCAGCTGTCAACCCAAGCTTTGGTGGTTTTTGATTCCCAAAGAATGACACCGCAGACAAAACCTCTCGGGCTTCTGACAATCTGTTTAATATCCGCGCCTTTAATTCCTTTGCCAACCGGTTCAACAAGATCCTGGGGAAAAGCCTCTCGTAAAGTATTTTCCAAATCAAGCTCCAAAACTTCTCCCTGCGTCTGCTGGGAACCCTGCTGAAGCTTGCGATTTAATTCCTCATTGGCTTTTAGAGCATCAGAAAGTCTTTTGTCTTTTTCTAAATCTTTTAACCGGTGCTCTTCGTCGGCTTTTTTAAAAGCTGCTTCTTCCGCTTTCTTAATCCCCTCGTCAACCTGTCTTTGAACTTCAATCACCAGTTCTTTTTTCTCTTCTTCAATTTTCCTTTTTTCTTCCCTTAACTTTAATTCCTGCTCCCTGAACTCAGCCAACTTTTTATCTTTTTCTTCCAGAATCCTTTTTAAATCAGCAGTTTCAAGAGAGTTTTTTTCCTCCAGCTCTTTTCTGACTTCTTCTTTTGCCTCTATTTTAATCTGCTCGCTGATTTCCGCTTTTAAAGCCGAAGTAATTTCAATCTGTTCACCGCATTTTGGACACTTAATTAAATTTGCCATCAGACAATTTTAACACAACCAAGTTCTATTTAATCTTTTTGAGAATTTTCTTCGAAGATAATAAATTAAAAATTCTTTCGGCCAATAAATGAAAGAGGCAACGATTCATTCCGGCGTTCAACACTGTTGCTTATCTGCATATCCTTATTACCTTATTATAAGACTAATTAATTTTTTACCGCCCCATGGAAAATTAAAGTTGGCCGGCGTCAAGGTCGAGTTGGTCAAGGTCTGTTTCGAACGAGCCTAAATCCGTGTCATCAAGTTCTTTTTCCAAAGTGTTGAAGTCCGTCGAACTTGATACTTCTGTTGAAACGGGCATTAATCCTTCGTTTTCAACGGGGGCGGGAGAAGGCGGAAGTACTTGTCTAAAGTTAGCATAGTAATAAACCCCGCCGGCAACCGCCAGCATTAAAATAAGCAGCACCATCCAAACCAGCGGAGACTTTCTTTTTGGCAGCAATTGTCCGGTAGTCTGGACAGGAACAGTTGGTTGTTCCGAAAGATCGGCTATTGGTTGATTGGTTGTTTCGGGCATAGAATTATGACGTCGGCTCAATAGTAACTTTGGGTTGTTGTAAAGTTAGAATAACCCCTCGAACTGCTTCCCTGATGTCTTTGATTTGTTCCCGCAAAGCCTGCAGGTCGCTTCTTAACTGGGAGTGAACGGCTTTGGCGGCTTCCCCGAGTTTATCTTCAGCGGTTATGTCAATCGTATATGTTTTGGCCGTCTGGACTTCAACGGCGGCTTCCGTTTGCTCAATTTGATTATAGATGTCGTTAATCGAATCCAATACTTCTGAATTTTCTTGATTTTCCGCCCGGATTTTTACCTTGTCCAATATTTTGGTTAATCTTGCCAATACATTTTTAAAATGGGTGGTCCAGCGGTTGTTGATATTGACATAAGATTTGTCAAGGTTTTCAAGGATTTTTTGCTTTTTGGCATCCTTAATTTCCTGCAACCTTAAGTGAAATTCTTCCCGTTTTTGCTCCCGTAAAGTAAGAAGTTCCTCTTTTTTCTCCTGAAGCGCATTCTGTATCTCGAGTCTGTTCTGTTCTCTTATTTCTTTTTGTTCTTCAATCCTGTTTTGAATTTCGGAATTCTGATTTGTTCCGGCCGAACCGGTAGAATCAACGCCGAGCGCCAATGTGGGTAAAGAAACAGAGAAACCAACGGTTAAAACAAATAAAAGTATTATCTTTCTCACGGATTAAGTTTGACACAAAATAGTCAACCTTGTCAAGATTGTGGTTAAAATAACATTATTATCTACGGGTTCCGTGGGACATTGCTAATGAAGCCTGACCAGCCGTTCCAGTTGCCAGACTTGACGGACAGGGCAACCAGCTAAGTGTTTTTTTTACTCTCTCCAAATCGCTCAAGGCTTTAGCTGTTCGATAGGGATCTTCTCCCCCTAATTGTTCTTCCAAGAGAGCTTGAGTCCGTTGGAGTCTTCGGTTAAAACGCTCTATTGGTAACATGTTCACATTTTAACACAGTTTATTAGTGTTTTCATAATGCTGCATCAATGCTGCATCAAAGAATTGACAAACTGTCTTGCTTTATCAATATCATTTTCATTTGGCCGGCCTTTATTAATTCCCCCAATTTTTTTCAAAAAACTGACTTCGTCATGGCCGGCACAAGTAAATTCACCAACAATTTTAAAGCTTTTTTTCTTAAGAATTTTTCTTAAAAGGCGGTGCCAGACGGCTTTTAATTGCGGCAGACCTGCGGTTGAGAAAAGGAAAATTTTTTGACCGGGAACAGGCGGAATTTTTGCCGCCAAACTTAAAATATCCTGATGATGTCTTCCAAAATATATTCCTGAACCAAGTCCGATTAAGGCATAATCATTTAAATTATTTACATCAACCTCATCGGGTTTAACCAGTTTTGCACCCAACACTCCCGCAATAGCTTCGGCAATTTTCTTGGTATTGCCCTTGTGAACGGATTGAAAAATAATAATTGATTTCATCTTTCTTCTCTTACTAAAATTCACCCGCAATAATATTTTCCGAAAAAGTCATTTTTTTATATATCATTCTGGTTACTTCAACATCCGCTTCGCAATATTTACAAATTAAGTCAATTTTTCCTTCTTCATACGCTTTGGCGACATTTTTTCCTTCTATTTCTCCGCCTTTGGAAGAAGGAATTCCAAGAGCTTTCGCCAGTGTATCAAGTTTTATTTTTGATTGTTGATTCCACTTGTTCCACTCGTGCATAACATCATAAATTGGAAAACTTTTGTAGCGGGCAAAATTGAGGTCTTTTGTCGGTTTAACGCCCAAAATAATTGACCGCTGATAAACAAACCGCAAATCAAAATCCATATTATTAAAACCAATAAAAATATCAACATCTTTAGCCAAATCCCAAAAACTTTTTAACATTTCTTTTTCGTCACCGGAAAAAGTTTTTGCCGGCTCTTCATTCAAAGCATAACTAATGCAGGCGATTCTTCCGAAAGCGCCGTCAAGGTTTGTTTGTTCAATAAATTCTTCAACTGTCGTTGGACATTTTTTCCCATCTTCAACTTTCTTTTGATGAATTTCTTTTAAAATTTCATGGAGTTCTTTTGCCGCCGGCAAAGTTTCAATATCAAAAAATAGTTTGGTCATATTTTTATTATAACCCATTAGTGTTTTTTTTGTCATCCCTGTTGACAAATTATTTTTTTTGTTATATCTTTGGTTCAGTTCGAAACGAACTTGCTCTTTAAAACCTTTTTAGCTATTAGCAAATGCGCCATTATTCTCTGATGACGTTTTTTATAAAAAGAACGTTGTAAGGTAACTCCTTACTTACTGCTTCCAATTATGCCTTAGGTAACAGTTGTAAAAAAATTGTTTGTATCGCCTGCATAAACAGCAGTATAAAAGAGCTATGTAAAGGTTCAATTTTTTCTAAGGTTCATTCTGCTAACAGCACGGCGTGAACCGATGTTAGAGTTCCGACGTTTAAAAAAGGAGGAGAACATGAATAAAAATGTTCGCCGTTTTTTGCCTTCTCTTTTCGAGTTGGCAAGGAGCAAAGAATTGAGCCAAGGTCAAAAAACATTACTCAAGAAAGGTATTATGAACCTATATCGAGGGGTGATAACCAAAAAAAGAAAGGTTATAACCAAGGAAATCGATAGAATTTCAAGAATACTGCTTGAGTTAATTAACTGACCAACATAGCTTCTTTTTATAAGACTCTACTCTAAGATTTTTATATAAGGAATGAAATACCATAAGACATTTAAAATTATAAGGGCTGCTACTGGATTGTCTCAGCAGAACTTTGCAAAAAAAATTGGGATTGATCCGAGCCTAATTTCTCGAATCGAATTGGGCAACAGAGAACCAACTCAAAGAACTATTCGGGCAATTTCAAAAAAACTTTCGATTTCACCAAATCTAATGAAGTTACTTTCCAAAGAGAAATCAGAAATAGTTTTTGATGGGGTCGAAGTAAACAAAATCGGCTTAGAACTTTTAAAAGTATTTTTTCAATTTGATAACAACAATCAATCCTTCTCCTCCCGAAAATTGGGAAAAAATACTATCAATAAATAATCTTTGTTTCAGGCTTGGATATAAAAAAAGATATATTAAATCCATAGCCGATAATTTTCAAAGATATTATTATGTAAATCCTAAAATAATTAAGGGTAAACTTCGAGAGTTGGAATGCACAAAGGGTAACTTCAATATAATTCAAAAGAAAATACACCAAATTCTGTCAAAGTATCCGTTCCCGGCATATATGATGGGCGTAGCACGAAATAAATCAATTATCGATAACGCAAAAATTCACCTTGGAAATAAAACTTTAGTTACCATTGACATTAAAAACTGCTTTCCGAATACCGATGACTTCCATGTTTTTAATATGTTTAGAAATCAACTCGGTTACTCAAACAAAGTTTCCAGTTTACTAACACGACTGACTACATACAAACACCATTCTCCACAAGGAACACATTGCAGCCCGGTAATAGTTGCCTTATGTTTACTTCCTTTATGTTCGGATATTTATCATTTTTGCTTAGACAAAGGTTTCAATTTTAGTATTTGGGTTGACGATATTGCAATCTCCGGAAACAATCCAGAAATATATATCTCTGACTATGTGGATTTATTTAAAAAACACGGCTACGCTTGTAGAAACAAAAAAATAAAAATTTTGAAAGGCGGTAGAACAAAAATTATAACAGGAGTGGGAATTAAAAATAATCGACTAACGATCAGTAAGAACAGGGTGGAAGAATGTATGAAGATAATAATATCCATCGCTAAAAATAGCGATAAAACAGGAGACAAAGAAATACAATCCCTTAATGGAAAAATTGCCTTTATTCAAAAAATTGATAAAAAAAATGCTAATAAAATAATTACTTTCGCCAAAAAATTAGGGGTAAAACTTTCTTCATAGAGTGCTTCCGTCTCGTAGGTGAAGTGCTCTTTGCGCCTTGTTTCAAAGATTAAATCGCTTCTTGATAGTAAAACCGTTAAGTTGTGAGGCTGTGTCTTGGCTAATATTTGATCTGGAGAAAATTATCTTGTATATTCAAAACATGAAATACGACGAAATGTTTGAAAAAATAAGGAGTTTAAGGTTTGATAGTGAAATGCCGGTGTGTAGAGTTGGGAGGATTGAACTTTATGTACTGCGACCGTCCATCCCTCCGAAAAGATTTTCTGCGTATGATCCTCAAAAGAATTTCCAAATTTGGCTGAGAGAAGGTGCAAGGAATTTCAAACCAAATCACCTTAGAATTTTTATTGATTTAAATCTGAGAGCAAGAAGCAGGCCAGATTTAAAAGAAAAACTGTTAACTGTCTTCGATAATATTTTTTATGGAAGCGATCCGAATATTGAAATTAAAAGTTTACTAGAAGAAGAATTTAATCATTTTTTAAACCCAATTGAAATTATTTCAAATTTGTCTCAGCTTTTTATAATTGAACAGGCTTATTCTTACAATAAAGAAAGTAAACTTGATCCTCCAGCTCTTTTTTATCAAGGCTGGATAAGGCAGTCTTTAGACAATTTGAAAGAGATTGACAATATTTGTATGAGTATCGCCCATGGGCAACCTCCTGCATCAAAATACACTTGTAAAGAAAACAAGAAAAATAAGAATTTAGAGTTAAACTTAAACCCACTGTGGTATCTGAGTGAATGAACCTCTTTCAGGATTTTCTTTTGCGAACGTTAGTTGTTTTCTTTTAAGGTTACTGTCCAACTCTTCAAATCTTTTAATCGACAAATCTAAATATTGCTTCTCGGTATCAATACCGATAAAATTTCTACCGTAAACATAAGTCGCCAAACCTGTCGTAGAACTTCCAGTAAAAGGGTCTAAAACCAGATCACCTTTGTTCGTACTTGCCAAAACAATTCTTTTCAATAAATCAAAGGGTTTCTGTGTTGGATGTTTACCATATTTTTTTTCAATAGGTTTAGGAGTATTTATAGACCAAACAGATCTCATTTGCAACCCAGGTTTCTTTAGTTGATCTTCATACCAGTTACCATTTTTCATTAAATCATAGTTAAATATATGTTTTGTAATTTTCTCTTTTCTTGCCCATATTAAAGTTTCATGGCTTGCCGTAAAAAAACGACAGCTTAAGTTAGGAGACGCATTCGGCTTAAACCAAGAAATGTCATTTAAAATATGAAATTTATTAACCTCCAAAGCAACTCCACATTGGTAAATTGAATGATATGTTCCACTAACCCAAATCGTTCCATTTGGTTTCAACACTCGCCTACAAGCTTTTATCCACTCACCATGGAATTGAAAATTTTTTTTTGTTCCGTTGCTTAAATCCCAATCGCCTTTTTTAACACTAACCATTTTTCCATTTTGACAGGTAAAACTACCACTTGAAAGAAAATAGGGAGGATCTGCAAAAATCATGTCTATTGAATTTTCAGGAAGTTCAGCAAGAATATCTAAACAATCAGCATGGTAAAGTTTAAATCTGGGCTCTTCGTAATATGAATTTTGCATGATTATTTTACAAATATTCTAATTTTTCTCTTCCTGTACTTTACCTATTATCTTACCTATTAAGCGCGTATCCGGATAAATTGGTATGTTTGGATAACTTGGATTCTCTGGCTTTAAATAGATTTTACCATTATCGTGAATCAAACGCTTAATGGTGGTGCCATCGTTATCTCTTGCTAAAACTATATCCCCGTTTTTAAATTCTTTTACGTTCTGAACCAAAGCATTGTCGCCGTCATTGTAACCAGCCCCTACCATTGAATCTCCATGAATTTTTACGATAAAAACGTTATCAGCCATTTTGGTGCCCGCCCAATTTTTCCATTCTAAATTTTCAAAAGCTTGCGTATATGAACCAGCGGCGGTTATCCCGACAATGGGAATAATGGGTTTAACTTTTATGGCTTCAAAGCCTTTTTCTAATATCTTTAACCCTCTTGCCGCGCCTTCTTCTTTTTTAATGAAACCTTTTTCCTCAAGAATTTTTAAAAAATCTAAAACTGATTGGTTTGAGGAAACGTCTATTTTATTACGAAGATCGGCAAGCGTCGGAGGATACCCGGAATTTTTAAGAGAATTGTAAATTGCTTTTAAAACTTCTTTTTGTCTTTTGGTTATAAGGGACAGTTTAGACATATTTAAATAGTACTGACTATTTAGTCAGTTGTCAAGAGGCAATATCTTGGTATTTTGCATTGTTTATGAATTTTATTGTATTATTTAGTTAATGGTCAGTAAAACATTTTCAGGTGAAATAAAAGGAAAAATTATTGAACTTCGGTTTTCCTTTGCCGGAAAATTATCTTCACTTTATAAAAAGAAAGGAGACGGTGTTAGAAAAGGCAATTTAATCGCTTCTCTTGATAAAAAATCACTTCAGGCGGAATTGGATAAACAGCTGGGAGATTTTGAAAAAGTCAGGGCGGAATTTGAAATATATAATTTGCAAAAGGGCGAACCGAAAGATGATGTTGCCAAATATCTAAAATCGGAAAAACAGTCCCAGTTGAATATCAGCGTTAAGGAAGTGGAATTGGCAAAAATGAAATTGGACCAAGCTGATCTTTTTTCTCCGATTGAAGGCGTTATTATTGATGACAGTAGTTTGGTAGCCGGCATTTATATCACCCCCTCTTCAAACCCGATTAAAGTCTTGGATGTTTCGTCATATTTTTTTGAATTTCAGATTGAGCAAAAAGATTTGCCCAATTTTTCTTCTCCAAAACCAGCCAAAATTGACTTTGTTGGCATTAAAAAGACATTTTCCGGCATTTCAAATCCCATTATTCCCCAAGAAAACGGTAAATTTAAAGTTGAAGTAAAATTAGAAACTTCTGAAGGACTGATTTTGGGAATGATTGGAAAAGCTAAGTTTTAGCATCCGGTTTTGCTGACAAAAGACGGTTTTTGATTTCCCCCAAGATTCTTCCGTCGTCTAATTTTGCTAATTCCGGTAAATCATTGGCTATTGCCATTCTTGCTTTTTCTACATTAACACTGAAATTCTCAACTCCTTTTAATTTGTTAACTTCTTGCTGAAAAAACATTAAAAGAGTATTTACAAAATTAATTGGTGGTTTGTTTCCTCTTTCTATGCTTTGGTCTAACCCACGAAGTTTTTTTGAATAGCCATTTAAAAACGGCTGGTGGTCAGAATAATTCTTTATTTCCTCATCGCCGTACGGTAATTTTATCGAAGATTCTACTATCAAACCCAAAGCCCTAAGAACAACCCTTTGGTTTTCGGGATTGGAAAAAAAATCATTTCCAGAGCGTTTAAAAATTTCATCATATTCAATTAAAGCAATTAACGATCCATAAACAAGCGGGAGTCTATTGTATGCAACAAAAACCGTGTTTAATAATGCATCGTTGTAAACTCCTTCTCCTGCTCTCATTTGCGGACAATTAATAACTTCCCGGCAAAGCCGGATATCTGTCCCTTTTTCAAGCCATATTGGATCTAATTTAGCAACTAAGTGTTCCGGGTTATCGTCCATGTTTTAAAATGTTTTCAATTTCAACTACAATTTTATCTCCGGAATTTTTTTCAACTTCGGGTAGATTTTTTAAGACGGTTTCTGTTGGTAAATTTTCATAAAATTCCAAGATTGTTGCCAGTAGTTTCCCTTTCCCTAATTCTTCCTGGGGCAGGATTTTTGCCAGCCCGTAATTTTGCAGCATTTTGGCATTTTCATATTGCTCGTCATTACTGGACCAGGGGATGGGGATTAATATTGCCGGTTTTCTTAACGCCAAAAGCTCATAAACAATATGGGCGCCGGATCTGGAAACAACAAAATCCGCCTCTTTAAAAATTGAGCCGATTTCCTCGGAAAAAAAATAGTCTTTTACAATATAATTTTTACTGTCTGTTAACAATTCTTCTGCTTTCTTAAAATCATTAAAAAGACTGGTTGATCCGCACTGGTGGATTACATTAAATTTTGCCAGAAGCTGGGGCAGTATGTTAAAAATTTCTTCATTAATAAGGTGGGCTCCCTGCTTGCCGCCGGTAATATAAATTGTTGGTTTGTTGTTGTCAAAATATTTTTTCTCCCCCTTAAAGATTTCCTCCCGCAGTGGCATACCGACCACTTTGGCTTTTTTTGCCGGATAATAGTTAAGCGAAGCCGGATAAGTCAGCAGTGTTTTTTTGGCAAATTTGGCAATCAGTTTATTGGCTGACCCGGCTATTATTGTTTGTTCGTGAGTTGCAACCGGGATTTTCAGCACCCATCCGCAAACAGCCACCGGTAAAGCCAAATACCCGCCTGAAGAATAAATTAAATCAGGCTTGTATTTTAACAATGCAAAAAAGCTGGCAACAAAGCCTAAGGGAATTTTTATCAGGTTTTTAATAAACCGGGAATTCGGCTGCCACTTACCTGCCCTGATTTCTACAAAAAGGAAGTTTTTTTTGGTTACCTCCAAATATTCGGCGCTGAAGTTTTTATCACCGACCATGGAATATTTATGGCCGAACCAGATTATTTCATGGCCTTTTTGTTTTAATTTTTCAGCTATTACCAAGGCGCTGTTATGATGACCGCCGGTAATTACAATCCTCATAAGATTACTTCAAAATTAATTTTTATTTTTTAATTTTTAATTTTTATTCAAAATATTCTAATTTTTAATTATTTAATTTTTAAAATGTCTTTTTATCGGTTTTGTTTTAAAATTTCAAATTTAAAATTTCAAATTCTTTCTTGATATATTATATACAATTCCCATGCTGACCAAACAAATAAGGAGAGACGAGCCGCCGTAGGAGATAAAAGGCAAAGGGACTCCGGTAAAGGGAACTAAAACCGCAATCGCCCCCAAATTTATTACTGTTTGTATGCCGAGAAAGAAAGCAATGCCCGAAAGAAGGATTTTAGAAAAAGGGTCTTTAACCGCCATTGCCAGTTTAAAAATACGGTAAACCAAAAACAAAAAAGCCAAAACCAAGACGATTAACCCCAAAAAACCAAATTCTTCGCCTAAAACGGCGGCAATTGAATCAGTCACCGCTTCGGGTAAAAACAAAAATTTCTGCCGGGATTGGCCGAAACCGCGGCCGAAAAAGCCACCCGAACCCAAAGCAATTAAAACCTGCTTGACATGATATGACGCCCCCTTAATATCAAAGGCGGAACTTAAAAAATCGACCAGTCTTTGTTTTCGGTAAGGCGAGAACAAGGCTAAAACAGGAAAAAGAACCATCCCTAAAAGTGAAACGCCAAAAATAGTTTTAAGCGGGGCTCCGGCAATAAAATACAAACACAGAGCGGTTGAAATAATTATGGCGGCACTCCCCAGATCCGGTTCCAAAACAAGCAAGCCTAAAATTATTCCAATAATAGTTAAAAAGGGCAAAAGCGGCTTCTTTTTTTCAAAAAAGGTGGAAAAATAGATAATCAAAGTCAATTTAGTCATTTCCGCCGGCTGAAAACCAAAACCGAAAAAATTTAACCATCTTTTTCCCCCGTATATTTCCTTCCCGACACCCGGAATCAGAACCAAAATCAAAAAAAAGATATTAAGAACCAGTAAAGGAAAAGAAATTTTTTTTAAAAACCGAAGGTCGAGCCTTGAAAAGATAAAAAACAGCAAAAACCCCATAAAAAACCAGACTGCCTGGTTTTTCAAAAAATGAAATTTGTCGTTGAAATCCCTTAAAGCGGAAACTGAAGAAGCGTCAAAAACCGCCATCAATCCGAACAAACTTAAAATAAACGGCATGACAAAAAACCACTTGTCGCCTCTTTTAAAAGAAAAACTTAAACTTGGCATTTTGAAAAAGTTAAATCGTCTTTTACTTTTTGAATAATTTTTAAATAGCTGCCGGAAAGCTCTCCGTTCTCGTCGGCAACCTGACCGGAGGTGTTGATTCTGGCAAATTCAATTTCCGGATTAATAATCCGGTTTTTGGCAGCTGCCTGTAAGAAAAACTTGTCTTTGTCTTGGGTGTCTAGAAAATAGGTTTCTTGGTCAAATTTAAAATTATTATTATAAAGGCCGGTTTTGACCTCTCTCCCGACTTTGACGGAAAAACTTTCGGTATTTCTGGCAACAATTTCCCCTCCGAGAACTGGCGCAGGGTTATAACCAGCGCTTGATAAATCAATTTCCGGTAAAAAAGCCAAAAGATGATAGCCTAAAAGCGGAAACACTCCGGCCGAAAGCTCCAGTTTGGTAAAAAACGGTGCGGAATAAGTCAGCCGGCTGTTGTTCTCTGCCAAAAATATTTCTCCGGTCCCGTCTTGAGCCAAAAAATCCAGCCCAAAAAAGCCCTTGAAATTTCTGTCTTGCATTATTCGGCCAACCCTAATCGTGATTTCTTTAATTTTCTTTTTTTGAGTCTCATCAAGAGGACACGGCCACTGACGGCCGCCGGTTCCGGCCTGGGTTGACGTCAAAAGGGCGTTGGCCTTTATCTGAACCGCCGGTTCGCTGACCAGAACTTTTTTTTGATAAACAACGGCATTGTTTAAAATTGTTTTGCTGCTTATAAATTTTGAAACTTTAACTTTTATGTTCCCGGTTTTTGATTTTAGGCCCGCAATCTGTTTCTCGTCTGAAACAATTATGGTTGAATTTCCCGCCCAGCCCCGGCCAAACTGAATAACCAGTTTATCGCCATATTTTTTGGCAAGTTCAAAGTAGTCTATTTCCGGCAGATTAATTATTTCCCCCGAAGGAATGGTTATGCCTTCTTTCCGACAGATTTCAAAAAAGGAAATTTTATCTTCAAAAAAACGGTTTAAAGAAACGGGGTTGCCGATTAAATTAAGTTTGTTTTTTTCAGCGATGATTTCAATCTTTCTTTGCGGTTTAAAGAATAAAATGTTCGGGGTTTCTCCTTTTGCTTTTTCTTTGATAAAAGACAAAACTTTGGGATGGCTTAAAATTGTACCCGAACTCCGGTAAAGAGCATTCTGCAGACCAAGTTGTCTTTCCAAACAAAAAACCGAAACACCGGCTTTTTCCAAGATATCAACCAAAGGATGGTCGTCCAGGCAGATAATGTGATAGTTGGGTAAAATATTTTCCAGGCCTATTCCCCTTGCCACATCATTGGTTACATAAAATATAGGTGAATTTATTTTTTTCAAAACATTTATGTCCATCTTCTTGCTGTTTGCTTTTATTATTCGTATTTTCTTCCCGTCAGCAGTATTACGGTCTTGCCCAATTTTTGTCCGCCAGCTGGCTGATTGGTTTTTGCCTTTTCCATCCCCGCAAAAGCCAGAGCGCCTTCGTTTGAAGTTTCAATACCTTTTTCTTTTAAAACACTCTGGTTTTTTTTTATTTCTTCTTCCCCGATGACCCAACCCGTCCCCAAAGACTCTTTTATTAACGAGACAACCTGATCTTTTAAGGGTGAGAAACGAGCGACAATGCCGTCGGCGGGATTGTTTTCCTCCGGCCGATACGCCCTGTCAAATTCTTTTGATATCGGACAAATTGCCGAAGGCTGGCAGACGTGGAGTCTGGGTAAAAAACCCACCTTTTTAAAGCCTTTGGCAATCCCGATCAGGGCAACCCCGCTAGAGACGGGGATAAAAATATCCTCAACCAGCCCCTGTTTTTCCGCCAGCTCAAAAGCAATTGCCTGATAGCCTTCCGGCCCAAACTCGCTTAGTGATGGCCGGAGATAATAAAGATTATTATTCTTAGCGAATTTTACCGCTTCGCTCAACGGCCTTAAATTTTGAATGACTTCAACCTCTCTTTTATTAATTTCCGCCAGTTTCTCCTGATTTATTTTAGGAGAAACAAAAACTGTTAGCTTAATTTTCGCCAGATGGCAATATGAGGCGGCGGAAATTGCGGCGTTGCCGGAGGAGGAAATTACAATAGATTTTACTCCGTCCTGAAAAGCGCGGCTGATTAAATAGGCCATCCCCCTGTCTTTAAGCGATCCGGTCGGGTTTTGATCTTCTCTTTTTAAAATCAAATTTTCAGTTAGAGCAACCTCGCTTGTCCCTCCTTCATTTAATGAAAGTTTGCATTGATCTACTATCGGCAGAAGATAGGAAGAAAACTGCCAAATGCCTTTTTGGTTTTTATCTCTAAATAAGTTAATCTTCATCTTGTTTTTTCCCATCTTTTATCTTAATATCTTAACTTAATACTATTTATTATATAGCTAAATCAATTCAAATAATAGCTATATATCAACGTTGAAGATAAAGATGAAACTTTTGTCTTCAACTTGTTATAATACTAAAATGAGCAAAACAGCGAAATGTCCTGACCCGAATTGTGATCCCGAAAACCCGGGGTTGATTATTATTCCCGATGACGCGGTTGTCGGCGATATTTTGGAATGCCAAACCTGCGGCGCGGAAGTGGAAATAATCTCGGTTGACCCGCCGCAAGTGGTTTTACTGGAAGAGGAAAAATAAGTTAAACCCAAATTTTTAACCTTCTCAGCCCGTCTTTTTCTTCGGCAAAAAAAGATTCTGCTTTATAGCTTAGCCCATCAGCCGTTTGTTCTTCCCATGCCTGGTCACCAATCTCTTTATTTTGATCAGCAATGGTGATTCTTGCTTCATGAACTCCGGTTACTTTGGTAATGCTTGAAGAATGGGCATACCAAATTTCCTTAACATCTTTACCTTCTCTTGCTATTTTATGAACAACGGCCACATGCCTGCCCTGCCTTAACCTAAGCATGTCGCCAATCATCACTTCCGGCAGTTTTATGGGAAAGGAAATATTGTCATCGGTCAACATCAAAACGCTTGCCCTGGCTTTTAACAAAACCCCTTTTGAACCGGGGATATCGTCGGCAATGCCATTACCGCCTTTTTCCAAATCAAGGCTGTTTAACATCCAAAAAACAAAACCGGAACAATCAACCCCGATTTTTTTTGCTTTCATAAAAAGAACAATTGCTTCTTTATCCAAACTTTCTAGATTTATATTTCCTGCCAAAGCTTGCTCTAGGGTCGCTTCAACTATCTCCTCCGGAGTTCCCTTGCCGCCGGCCGGCCCGTAAATGCCTTTTTCCGAATTGTTCATCCAATAAGGACAAACAATTTCTTTTTTACCAATTTTTAAATGAGTGTAACTATAAAACATATCTTGAAGCGATTTGCAGGTTTGAATTGTTAAATCATTAGACATAAAATTAATTAAATCCGAATATCGAAATCCGAAATCCTAAACAAATCCAAATGACAAAAATTCTAATGTTTTAAACATTTGAATTTTGAATTTCACATACATTGTTTCGTGTTTCGAATTTCGTGCTTCGAATTTTTTAAATATAGGCTAACCATAAACCGAATAAAGCCAAAACCATGCCCGCCAGCCAGGCCCGCATAACAATTTTCGGCTCCTCCCAGCCTTTATTTTGTAGCCAAAGGTGAAAAGGGGCGACGCTGAAAACCTTTCTCTTAAAAACCTTTTTGGAGACAATTTGGATAAAACTGGATCCGCCTTCAACCACAAAAAGCCCGCCGATAACAATAAGGGCGACTGTCTTGCCCAGCAAAAGCCCGACGACCGCCAAGGTTGCCCCAAAGGAAAGCGCGCCGACATCGCCTAAAAAAATCCTGGCCGGATAAACATTAAAATACAAAAAAGCCAAAAGCGATCCCAGCCACAAAGATATAAAAATGGAAAGCAGGGTGTCAAGCTCAGTGTGGGAAAGAAGCCAAAAAGCAAAAAGGCAGATTAAAAGCAGACCCGGCGCCAGACCGTCCAACCCGTCGGTAATATTAAAGGCATTGGCAAAAGAAACAATAATAAAAGCGGCAAAAGGAATGAACCAAAAACCTAAATGCAGCACGCCAAAAAAGGGAATATTAAAAATATCAATTCGAAGATTAAAATACAACATTGAGCTGACAGTTAAGGCCAAAAGCCACTGAATTAATAATTTGTGGCGGATGCGCAGACCAAAAACGCCAGTCTTCTCAAAACCAAAAAATTTCATAATATCATCGTATAAGCCCAGGAAACCAAAAGAAATAAAGGTAAAAAACAAAATATTAAGCTCTTCTTTTATTTGAAAGGCGCAGCTGATGTAAGTTCCCATATAGGAAAGAAGGGGGAATAAAATTAAATATAAAAGCAGGGTCACGCCGATAATCAAAAAGCCGCCGCCGACCGGGGTACCAGCTTTCATATTATGAAACTTATCAAAGATTTTGGTTCTTTGGCCTTCAGCGTCGGTTGTTTTCTGAATTCTTCTTTGAAATTTCAGTTTATACAAAAGATTGATAAAAGGAACAACCAAGACGCTGGTTATCAAAAACGAAAAGAGGAGCAAACCCAGATACAAAGATATCATTTAATGCTTATTTTACTTTTTTTAATAAGTTAGGACAAGTATTACACGAAGAATAATGGTGGCAGACTACTTCTTTACAGTCAACTTTCTCTCCGTTTAAAAGCATAATTACTCTCTCCAAATGACGAAGCAGCGAAGCTTTAAGATAAAGCAAGTCGCCTTTTTTCAAAACCTTTTTTAAAATCCCGGCCGCTTCTTCAACATCTTTTGCCCAAAAGTTTTGATCTAAAACCGCAAATTTTGCCAACGGCCCGACGCCGACAACCACGTCAATCGGAAGTTTTGAAGCTTGGTCCCCAATTTGACGGTGCAGTTCTTCGGCTTTTTCGCCAATCTCCCCCATTTCCCCCAAAACCGCCACTTTTCTGCCTTGAAACAAAGAAATCGATTTTAAGCCGACAAGAGTTGAGGCAACATTTGCCCGGCGGGAATCATTGATCAAAACCGTTCCCAAAGGCCCTTTTTCCAAACTAAACCGGCCGGCAAGCGGTTTGAGTTCTTTAAGTTTTTCAATTATTTTTTCATTTTTTACCCCCAACTCTTTGCCAACAACATATCCCGCCAAACAACTGTAAACAGCGGGGAAGCCCAAGAGCCCGGTTTTAATAAGAATTTCAGCCTCTTTGTCATGTAAAACAAACTCCGTTTTGTCAAGGCTGAGGTTAATTTTATCCGCCCAAACATCGGCTTTTTTATTCAGACCGTAAAATATTTTCCTCTTGGTAAATTCCTCGCCGATTTTTCTGACGGTTGCATCGTCATAGTTAAAAACCGCCAGCCCGTCATCCAAAATTGCTTCAACTAATTTCCTTTTTTCAGAAATTACCTTTTCAAGTGATTGCAGGTGTTCTTCGTCGGTATGAACGGAGGTGACACCGGTCAGAAGGCTAATTTTAGGTTTTACCAAATCCAAATGCTTAGCCATTTCCCCCAAACGGTCAATGCCATACTCCATCACCAAAACTTCATTCCAGATTTTGGTTTTTAAAATCGTTATCGGCAGATTGTAAACCGTGTCAAGATTGTCATCGGTTTTATTAACCGAATATTTTGCCGATAATACCTTGGTAATCGCATTGACCGCGCTGGTTTTGCCATAACTGCCCGTCACCCCAACTACCGTCAGTTGAAGATTAATCTCCAGCCATATTTTAGCCAGTTTTCTTCGTATTAAATGAAAATATTTTTTCATAAAGATAACTCAATTATTTTATCTAACAGTTGTGAATACGATAACCCCGCCGCTTTAGCTGCTTTTGGTAAAAGTGAAGCCGGGGTTAACCCGGGAATGGTATTTATTTCCAAAACATATGGCTGACTGTCTTTTATTATCATGTCAATTCTGCCAAAACCGCGGCATCCAATTACTCCATAAACTTTTTTTGCAATTTCTTGAACTAATTTTGCCAATTCGGGAGAGATTCTTGCCGGAACAATTTCATTACTCATCCCGTCAGTATATTTTGCCTCATAGTCAAAAAACTCATTTTGGGGAACAATTTCTACCACCGGTAAGGCGATTAAATCTTTGTTTCCCAAAATACTGCAGGTAATTTCTATTCCTTTTATATACTCCTCAACAATAATAGTATCTCCAAATTTAAAAGCAGTTTCTAGGGCTAAATTTAAACTTTCTTTATCTTTTACAATACTTACTCCAACACTTGATCCTTGATCTGGGGGTTTAACTACCAAAGGAAACTTACATTTTTTTAATATCTTATTGATATCGTCATCTTTTTCAAAAATTAAATATTTTGGTATGGATATTTTCGCTTGTTCCATCAATTTTTTAAAAACCGGCTTGCTCATTCCTATAGCTGAAGCCAGTACTTTGGATCCCGTATATGGAAGTCCGGCAATCTCAAGCAATCCCTGGATTGTCCCATCTTCTCCAAATGGACCATGCATAGCCAAGAAGACAATATCTACCTTTAGATTTTTAAATAAAACAAAATCAAATTTTCCACTTTTTGGAATAATAAAAGAAGAAATTTCATATTTATTTTTATCTAAATTATCAATAACTTGCTTGCCAGACAACAACGAAACATCGTGTTCCGGGCTCTTTCCTCCCATTAAAACTAGCACTCTTATTTTCCTATTCATTTTTTATTCTTTTGATATTTGCCCCCAAAGAACAAAGCCGGCCGTCAAGTTTTTCATAGCCTCTGTCAACGTGTTCAACTCCTGTAAGTTCACTTTTACCTTCAGCAATCAGCGAGGCAAGAATCAGAGAGGCGCCGGCACGGACATCGGTAATTTCCTGATTCAAACCATGCAAAATTGTCGGTCCGTTTACCCTGGCGGCATGGAAATATTCCGGTTTGTCATCGGTAATATTAAAATTGTAGATTTCATCAGGGTTTGGCACGACCGGATTAAAAAGTTCAATATCCGCCCCCATTTTCTTTAAACCTTCCACAAAAGCAAACCGGTTTTCAAAAATGGTTTCATGGACAATGCATTCCCCTTTGGTCTGAGTCATTAAAATCATCCAGATAGCCATCCAGTCGGTCATAAATCCCGGATAGGGTTTGGTAACAATATTTAAGGCTTTTAATTCGCCTTGATGGAAAAATCTAATTCCGTCTTTAACAATTTCATATCCGCCGCCGATTTTTTCAACTGCCTCTAAAAATGCACTTAACACTTTAGGATCGGCTTGTTTGACAAAAACATCCCCTTTTGTGGCCAGCGCTCCGCAGGCAAAAGTGACTGCCTCATTTCTGTCGGGCATAACCGTGTAACTTGTCTCGTGAAATTCTTTTACCCCCTGAACAATAATCGTTCTCGGTTCAACTCTTTTGATTTTCGCCCCGATTGAATTAAGAAAGGCAATTAAATCATCAACTTCCGGTTCAGCGGCCGCGTTTTCTAAAACAGTTTCGCCTTCAGCTGCTGCGGCGGCAATTAAAAGTACGTCTGTTCCGCCGTGGGTGTTTTTGGAAAATTTAAACTGACCGCCTTTTAATCTGCCGCTAATTTCATAAACATCAGCAGTGACTTTTACTTCCGCCCCTAAGGCCTTAAAGCCTTCAATGTGCCGGTCCAGGGGCCGTCTGCCGATTTTACAACCGCCGGGAATCGGTAAAACCGCTTTGCCAAACCGGTAAAGAAGAGGACCGACAAAGTAAGTTGAAGCGCGCGACAGCTTGCCTGACTTTTGAGAAAATTCCGGTTTTGTTAATCCCTGAGACGATACCTCTAAAATGTGATTTTCACCAAATTCAACCTTTCCGCCCAGTTCATTAATTATTTCCGCGGTGGTTAAAACATCACCGATTTTGGAAAAGTTCCGAATAACGCACGGTTTTTGGCTGTATAAAGAAGCAATCATCAGTTTAAAGCCTGAATTTTTGGCCCCGCAAAGTCCAACTTCACCCTTTAACGGTATTCCCCCTTTTATGGTAAATCTATCCATATTTATCTCGCCGAAGCCTCGGCGAAGGCGGATTAAAATTCTCCTACTCTAACAATTTCTTCTTGTAAGTCAATATTAAACTTTTCTTTAACTGCTTTTTTAACCAGCTCTATCAAACTTACTACCTCTACTGCTCTTGCGCCGCCAGTATTAACAATAAAATTAGCGTGTTCTTCAGAAACTTTTGCTCCGCCGAATGATTTTCCTTTTAAACCGCATTGGTCAATCATTTGCCCGGCAGACAAAGGTTTTGGGTTGACAAAAACACAGCCGGCGGAAGGCTCTTTAGGCTGACAGGCTCTTTTTTCCAAAAAAACCTTTATTCTTTTCTTGATTTCCTGCCCTTCAGCCTTCTCTAAAGCAATTTCCGCTTCTAAAATAATGTCTCCGCTTTTTTTAAATCGGCTTTCCCGATATGCAAACAAGCAATCTTTTTTGTCAATCTCTTCTATTTCCCCGCTTGGTGTTAGTACTTTTACCTTAATTATCCGGTCGCTGAAATTTTTCTGCCAGGCGCCGGAATTGCCTCTCACCGCCCCGCCGACAGTACCGGGAATTCCCGCCATAAACTCCAAACCGGTTAATGAATTTTCAACGCATTTATCCAGAAGCAAAGACAACGGCAGGCCTGCACCAACCTCAATATTAGTTAAATTTGAAATTTGAAATTTGAAATTTGAAATTTTTACGGTTAGACCCCTAACTCCTTTATCCCCAATTAAAACATTAGATCCTCCGCCCAAAATAAAATAGGGAATTTGGCTGTTTTTCGCTACTGCTAAAACTTTCGTCAAATCGTTTTCATTTTTTATCTCAACAAACAAATCCGCCGGCCCACCGATCTTAAAAGTGGTATGAGGGGCCATCGTTTCAGAAATTCCGACTCTGACAAAATTCACTTCTTTTATAATCTGCTCGTATTTACTATTCATTTTTTAAAATTTCTAATAATCTTTCCTATCAAAGAAGTAAATTTTAATCCACCCGAAGACATAAAGACAATCACGTTGTCTTCTTTACTGTTTTCAATCAACCATTTTAAGATGTTTTCATCTGTTGGTTCATAAAATACATTTTTCTGTGTTTTGTAAATTGCTTTTACAAGATCGTGGCCCGAAACCCTCTCCTCTTTAGCAATGCTTTTTAAAAAACCAACCTTTCCGATTATAATTTGATCGGCGTTGTCAAAAACCCCCTCAAACCAATCAAGTATCTTTCTATATTTTAGCCCGGTTGCCGAAGGATCATAAATACAAATTATTCTATTTTTTGGATAATGCTCTCTTAGGGCGGTCAAACTTCCTTTGACTTTTTCCGGATGTTGGGCAAAATCCGAATAAAAATATTTTCCTGTTAACTTTCCCAAATATTCCAATCTTATTTTTACCCCTCTAAATGAGGCAATTGCCTGATTAATTATCTTTTTATCTATCTTCAATTGATCTGCTGTTGCAATCGCAGCGCAAATATTTTCTAAGTTTGTTTTACCCAACAATAATGTTTTAGAAGCAATATCGTTTTTATTTAATTCAAAGGAGGTTTTGTTGTCATTGTGAGAATAAGATTTAATATAATAATCCGTAGAAGAATTGTTTAAAGAATAGCTGACTTTTGGGCACTTTGCGGTTTGAACAAGATCATTATTTACTGAATCAGGATTATAAACAAGCAAACCGTCTTCGGGAAGAAGCTCAATTAATTTTTTAAAAGCGGACAAATAACTTTCTTCGTCACCGTAAATCTCAGGGTGATCCCACTTTGTGGCGGTTAAAACAAGATATTTCGGCCTGTAAAACATGAATTTCGGCGGATCGGCTTTAAGTAAAGAAGGAACTTCGTCGCCTTCGACAACCGACCAAGCTGAATCGGTAATTTTTACCCCGTCTTTTAAGTCAGGGGAAATTCCGCCCGACATAAAGCAGGGGTTTTTGCCCGAACAAGTTAAAATCCAGGAAATTAAAAGTGTAATCGTCGTTTTACCATACGTTCCGGCAACCACAATTGAGTTTTCTTTAATCAATAAATCTTTCAACACCTCAGGATAAGAAACAACTTTTAAACCCAATTTTTTTGCCATTAAGTATTCCGGATTATTTGCATCAATAAGAAGCGGGCTATAACCAACCACCACCAAATCCGCATCAAGGGGAACATTTTTCTCCTCATAACCTTCAAAATATGCAAGCCCATTTTCCTTAAGGAAGATTGACATCGGCGGATAAATTCCTTTGCGGTCAGAACCTAAAACCTGCCAACCCAAATCTTTAAGAGCTTTCGCTAAAGCACCCATTGTTCTTCCGGCAATCCCGATAAAGTATGCTTTTTTCATCTTTTTTTTGAACTAAAAATTTACCCGTATACCGAATTTACTCAATAAAAAAGAAAGGTCTCCTTCATAAAAAGACTCCAAATACTGTTTATTTTTTAACAGATAATTTTCTGAACTGTTTGCAATAAGATCTTTAAGTTCTTCAATGTTATCGCTCCATTTGAAACCATTAAAAAATTCAACTCCTTTAAATTCGGTTTTATATAAAGCTTTCTCTTCATAACAGCTGCCAAGATAAATATATTTTTTCCGGTTTTCTTTGGCCCAAATTACAGACTTTAACATCATTCCCGCCCCCAGATTCTGGTTGACAAATCCCAAGTCATAAAAAACACAGGCATATTGCAGTAAAAAATCATTTATATGACAAACCGCATATCCCACCGTCTTTTTGGTTTCAATATCTTCAAAAACAAAAACATGGGAATAGACGTTATTGGTAAAAATATCTCTAATATCCTGAGTGGAAAAAACACCCCCCAATTTATTGTCCGAATAGTCTTTGCAGAACTTTTGAACAGTAAAACCATAATTAAAGCCGGAAAGCGGGATTAATCTTTCCTCAATATTTTTGCTCTTTTTCAAAATTCGTCTGTTTTCACTTGACGGTTCAAATTTTTCCAAGGCAACTCTTACGTTTCGGCTCAAATAATAAAGGTTTAACCCGCTTCTTATCGGCAAAAAACCATTATCATAAATTTTATTTTCATCATCACCGTCTTCTTTTAACAACCATACTTGATAAGGGAAATGATATTTCTCATAATTGGCTTTGAATTCACTAAAAAACAATTTCATTTGTTTATCCTTTCTTTTAACGCTTTTTTAACTGCTTCCTGCTCGTTCCAGGGATATTCCGTTGTCCCGATACACATTGACCGCTCATGACCTTTTCCGCAAGTAACAACAATATCATTTGGTTTTGCCAGTTTTTGAATGGCAAAGATTATCGCTTCCTGCCTGTCAGGTATTTTAAAAAAAGTTTTACCCTCAATTCCGTTGTTTGTCCGACAGCCTTCGGCAATCTGCTCAATAATTTTATTAACATCTTCCGTTCTTGGATCTTCGGCCGTCAGCACAGATAAGTCTGCATATTTGGCAGAAATTTCTCCCATCATTGATCTTTTTTCAATATCGCGCAGTCCGGCTGAACCAAAGACCGCAATTAATCTAGCACCCTTTTTTAACTGTTTTCTTAAGGCAATCAGAGCCTGCTCTAAACTATTGGGAGTACTGGCAAAATCAACAATTGCTTTAAAATTCTGGCCTTCGTTTATTTCTTCCATCCGGCCGGTGACTCCCTTAAACAAAGAAACTGCTTCTTTTATCTTTTTTTCCGACACACCCAAAGCAGAGGCAGCGGCGATTGCCGCCAAACAATTATATTGATTAAATTCACCCGGAAGTGCAGTTTTAAAGGGGAATTTTTTGAGAGTAAAATCCGCTGCGCTTTTTAGGCTGTAGGTAATTGTTTTTGACTTAATTTTTGCCGTCAAATAGTTAAACGATTGGTCGTCTTTATTTAATACTGAAATCTTTGATCTTTCAAAAAGCCTGGCCTTGGCGGTTAAGTAATTCTTATAGTTTTTATGATAATCAAAATGATCATGGGTAATATTGGTGACCACTCCGACTTCATAAGCAATGCCAAAATCGCGGTATTGATCCAAACCATGGGAGGAGACTTCCAAAACTACATAATTGATACCCTCATTAACCATCCGCCGTAAAAGTTTTTGCAGCTCCCAAGGATTGGGTTCGGTTACATGGAAGCCGGTATCAATCTCTTCGTTCTTTATTTTAGCTGAAACAGTTGACACCATTGCCGAAGACAAACCCGCCTCTTTCAAAAGATGATAAATCAAGCTGACGGTGGTCGTCTTGCCGTCAGTGCCCGTCACTCCAATTACTTTAAGTTTTTTGGCCGGCCAGCCATAAAAGACATTGGCCAAAAACGCCAATGGGAAATGTTTAAACAAGTTGACCAGCCCTTGCCGCAAAAGTGAGCGTGCTTTCATCGTTTTCTAGGTTAGATTATAACACTTTTCAGCCTGGAGAAACCCCCCCAAGCTTAAAAATGTCTTTGGCAATATCAAACCATAAAGGGGCAGCTGTTTCCGAACCCCACGGCGAGCTTTTAGGTTCATTTAAAGACACCAGCATGACAAAGCCGGGATTATCCGCCGGCGCAAAACCGACAAACGAGGCAACTGTTTTTTGGGGATCATAATGTCCGGCGATCGGGATTTGGGCAGTGCCGGTCTTGCCGGCAATTTTATAGCCGCCGGGCTTGGCCCATTTTGATTCACCCCTGTCAACCGCCTCCACCATCATTTGAGTCAAAATTTTTGCTGTTTGCTCAGAGATGACTCTTTTTTTCTTTACTGGACTAATAGCGACTTGGCGAAAATCATCAAAAATTTTATTAACCACCTGAGGTTCATAAAGCTCACCCTTGTTGGCAATTGCCGAAACAGCGGTCAGAAATTGTATCGGGGTAACCGCAATCCCCTGGCCGAAGGAAGCGGTCGCCAGATCAATATCTCCCCAGTCGTTTTTGCTTCTTAATGGCGGGGAAACTTCCCCCTGTAAATCAATTCCGGTTATTTGGCCAAAACCAAAATTCTTTAAATAGTCATACATCTTTTCCTTGCCTAATTTTTCCGCAACATAAACCATGCCGACATTGTCCGAATGGACAAGAATATCGGTTAGGGATGAACTGGGATAATATTTTTCATTCCAGGTCTTTATGGTATATTCGCCGATTGTTCTTGGGCCGTAACAAATAGTGCAGGTGTCATTAAGGTTGACTGTCCCCGAATCAAGGGCTGAGGCCATCACTATCACCTTAAAGATTGAACCGGGTTCAAAAGAGGTGGAAATACTTGGGTTTCTAAACAATTCCGTATCGGAATTAAAGTAAGAAGAGGGAGAATAGCCGGGAAAAGAAGCCATCGCCAATATCGCCCCGCTTCCGGGGTTCATAACAATAACCGTTCCGGATAGAGCCGAATATTTTTCAATCCCTTCCTTTAACCTCTTTTCAACTAAAAACTGAAGCGGCCGGTCAATATGAAGAAGTAAATTGCTACCGGCAATCGGCTTTTCCACCAATTCTTCCGACAAGGCAACCGGCCGGCCCAAAGCATCCTGCTCAAAAGTCCGGCTGCCAAACTTACCCTTAATTTCATAATCATAAAAGCCTTCCAAACCAAAATAGCCTTTGGGGTCGCTCTTTTCGTCTTCGCCGACAAAACCAAGCAAGTGGGCGGACATTGAAGCCTCGGGATAATACCTAATGGTATTTTCTTCAAAACCCAAACCCTCGATTTTAAGATTTTCAATATTATTCTTGGTTTCGGCGGTCAGGTTTTTGGCCAGAGGAAACCAATGAAGATTTTTGTCAGAAAGCAATTTGTTGTCAAAATTGCCTTTTTGAATTATCGGCTTAACCAAAGACTCCAATTCCGCCGTAGATATTTTAAGAAGGGACGGATCGGCAAAAAGAAGATACGACGGCTGGTTTAAAACCAGTGGAAAGCTGTCTTTGGAATATATTTTTCCCCTTGAGGAGGCAATAGTATAGGAAATGGTCTGCTGGTTTACTGCCAAAGCCAGCAAAAACTTACGTTTAACAATCTGCCAATAAAATAATTTACTTAAAATCGCTGAAAAACTAAACAGGAAGAAAATAATTAGAAATTTAACCCTTTTCTCCATCTTATCTTTTAAGAGCAACTGAAAAATTGTTAGAAGACTGCATAGACAGCCCATAAACAGCTTCCAATGATTTTTCTGAAATTTTATGGCAGGAAGAAAACGAGGCGATGTCAATTTCCAGTTCTTGATTTTGGGCTTCCACTTCTTTTATTCTCCCCTCCAAAGAAGAAAGGGATTCTCCATAAGAGACACCCTTGCTTGAAAAAACAAACTGGGTCGCGATTCCTATCAGTAAAATAAATATAATTTTTCTCAACATATTTTTTCCGCCGCCCTTAACTTTGCACTCCTTGCACGGGGATTTAAATTTACCTCCTCGGCACTTGGAGTGATCGGCTTTTTTGTAATAATTTTTAATATTCCTTTTTCCTCCTGGTCTAAAAAAAATCTTTTAACAATCCCGTCTTCCAGTGAATGAAAACTTAAAAGTACCAATCTCCCTTTTTTATTAAGCAGTTCAACTGCTTTGGGTAAAGCTTCTTTCAGGCTGTTAAGTTCATCGTTAACGGCAATTCTAAGCGCCTGAAAAACCCTGGTTGCCGGGTGTGTTCGGTCGAACTTTCCTCTGGGAAGAGCTTCTTTTACAATAATTTCCGAAAGCTCGTTACAGGTTACAATCGGTTTTATTAGACGTTCTTTACAGATAGCCTTAGCGTATCTTTGGCTTAATCTTTCCTCCCCTAGTTTTAAAAAAAGGTCAGCCAGCTCGCCTTCGTTTAGTCCGTTAACCAAGTCTTTTGCCGTAACCGAAAAGGTTTTGTCCATTCTCATGTCCAGGGGTCCCTGGTTAAAAGAAAAGCCCCTTTGGGCTGTTTCCAACTGATGGCTGGAAACGCCTAAGTCAAACAAAATCCCGTCAACTTTTTCAAATCCAACATCTTTGGCAACTTCGTCAATCCGGCTGAAGTTTGATTGAACGATCTTGGGAGGTACAAGGCCTGGGCAGGCAAATGTTTTGAGTCTTTCACTGGCGAAAGAGACAGCCTCGGGGTCTTGGTCAATACCCAAGAGCATCCCTTTTTTTCTGACAATCTCTTCGCTGTGACCTCCACCCCCCAAGGTCGCGTCAATAAACCGTTTCCCCGGTTTAACGTTTAATAAGTCAACCGTTTCATTTAAAAGAGCGGGTATGTGATATGTATTACTTGTTTTCACTTAGTTCGCTTAATTTTTCCGCTATTTTTCCGATATTTTCATGCAAAGAGGTCTGATATTTCTCCCAAGCGCCTTTATCCCAAATTTCAACGTATTTATTCAAACCCAAAAAAACCACTTCTTCCCCGATTTTGGCAAATATTCTTAAATAATTAGGCAAAACACATCTTCCTTGTTCATCAAGAATGACTTCGCTGGCTTCACCAAGCAAAAACCGGTTGGTGTCTCTGGCCGAATTTAAGACAAATGATTTATCTTTAGTCGCTTCTATTAAAGAATTCCAGTCTTTTGAAGAAACCACCATTAAACTGTTTTCGTAGCCAACGGTTATTACCAAGCTGTCACCCAACTCTTCTCTGAACTTTTTTGGAAAAGCCAGTCTGCCCTTAGGACTAATTTTTGTTTTGTATTGGCCGATCAGCATATTTTTTCTTCCACCGTTCACCACTTTTCACCATTTTTCCCCATTATGAAACAGTAAATTATAGTTTGTCAAGGGGGTATTTCCCTTGTATAATCCAAAATTATGTCAGCAGAGTTTTATGCTAGAGGGTATCAAGCAACAGTCAGGCACGGTAATGAAGAAGAAAGAATTCAATTTCCTAAAAGCGGTTTAGTCAGAGAACAAACCTGCCTGCAGTCAGAGGCATTATTAAGATTGGTTCTAGACTAGGAAACGATAACCTTTTTCCGTCTTTTTAATAATATTATAAGGTCCTTGTATTGTTCTCTTTCTGTTTTTCCATAACGCCATTCGCATTCTTTTAAATGTAATTCAAAGTTTAC
>Ga0210057_1002000_pt1 | contig 29970 bp, 34 predicted proteins | sample CryGeyCG2114_010_2_FD_183968 | JGI IMG/M metagenome (GOLD analysis project Ga0210057, IMG submission 183968) | Groundwater microbial communities from aquifer - Crystal Geyser CG10_big_fil_rev_8/21/14_0.10 (SPAdes) (version 2) | ecosystem: Environmental > Aquatic > Deep subsurface > Groundwater ...
TCTTTTACAAATAAATTATTATCTGGGTGATTTAAAAAGATAAAACTGGTTTCTTCAGCAAATTGCTTAGGAGGAGTTATGAGGCCCAATCCAGGGCCAACATTGGTTGTAAATTCTCCGTCTCTTGTAATCATAGTGCTTCCTCCGCCGGGCATCCAGGTAACTAATCTGCTATTTGTTTTTCCATCAAGCTTTTGAGGACCAGCTGAAAAGCCCATTACATATTGTTCGCCGTTACCACACTTTCCTCCTGGAACAGGAATAACCTGCCAGGCTTCTCTTTTTCCTTCAACGACAGGAGGTTTGACTGGCAACTCCGGCTTTGTTGGTGGAGGCACTTTAGGATCATCTGGTTTGGTCGGAGGAGGAGTTGGATCGTCGGGTTTAGATGGTTTAAAAGGGTCAATGATAGGATCTAAAATTTCTGGTGTATCTCCTCTTCTAACTTCTCTTACAACAAAAAAAGTGGCAATGAGAATTAATCCTACTAGAGCGACAGCCGCTCCAATAGCCAATTGCTTGTCTACAAAACCAGCATTTTTTATATTGAATTTTTTCTTGATATTCATTTATTTTCTCTGTAATAAATTAATTTTAATGATAATCTTTTTACCTGCATATTATTAAATACTAATGATAGTTCTGTTTCCTGTCTAGTACAGATTGCGCCATAGAAATTGCGACTTTCGGCGAAAGAATGTTACTCTGCAAATCTTCAATAATTCTTTTAAATTCCGAGTGTTCAGAATCGTTCCCTCCCAACGCCATGGCTTCGTGCCTCATTCCTTCTACCGTGGCCAAAGCAGTGCTTACGTCTAGATCCTCTCCTGGTTGTAAACTTTCAAACTTCATTAATATAAGACATTACGCTACTGTAATGATTACATTATACAATAAAGAAATACTCGTAACAATCATCGGCAGAGATGCGCAGACTTTCCCAACAAAAAAAGCGCCGTACCCCAAGGGGTAGGCGCTGATTGATGATTTCTTTAATCCAACTCGGTCCGCTGGAAATCTTCCAGACTCATCATGGTAATCTTGGAAAATATCCCCTGATAGGTCTCGGACAGTTTCTGAATAATCTGCTCATCAAATTCTAGAGGATACTTGACTCCCCCAGCCCAAATTCTTTCAGCCTCGTCCCGAGCAATCTGCTTATCAAGCCATGGCGACTCCGTCCCTACCTTAATCTCCTGGAGATCGCAGAAACGACTGCTGTCTGGGGTGACAACTTCGTCACCTACACAAACCTGGCCTTGGCTATCCAGACCCAACTCGAGCTTGGTGTCGGCAACTTCGATCCGCCGCTGGCGAAGACGGTTACGAATCCTGCGGAACGTTTCTCGGGCTATATAGCAGGCTTCCGGATACTTCTGTTCGATCTCCAGGGAATTAACGGGATCGTCTGTGTCCGACTTGTCAGTAGGAGTAAAGATCGGCGAAGCAAACTCGGACATGTTCGAGAGTCCGTCCGAAATCTTGATTCCATACGGATTCGGCAAACCCTTGGCGTAGAACTTCTTCCACAAGCTGCCGGTCAGATAAGCCCTAATGATAAACTCAATCGGGATCATCTGAAGCTCTTTGACCACGATAGCGCGATGATGAAGACCCTCGGGGTAATCACTTCTATCCCCCGGCAAAAAGTCGAAAATATCCACACCACTGGCCACCAGGTGATGAGGGATTTCGGCCGCGTCCAGAACTTGTTTGATCCAAAAAATTGTAAGGCTGTCAGCACTTGGCCCTTGTAGAGCACCTGACTGTTGTGTACGACATCATGAGTCGAGAGTCGATCAGTCGCCACAATCAATCGGTGGCCCGAAACCGCCGGGAAAGTGTCTCTGGTTTTGCCTTGATGAATCAAATGCAGATTGGAAAGAGCAGGGCTAAACTTTAGGGACATAACGATCCTTTCTCACAGAATTGTGATATTAGGGATGATTGTTAGGTCAGAAATTCTGGCCGTAATACTACCCGAAAGACAGAAAAATACAAGAAATTGTTGAGATTTTAAAAATTCGATAAATTCCCTTTTTTTAATTGTAATGACGCTCTTTCTTGCTCGTCTTTTTTAAAGTGTAGAAACAATCAGTTTTATAAATAATCAAATAAAATATGGAAAAAGAAATACATCATCATCACGTAGAAACGGAAGGCGGCGGCGAGAGCATGACTATGGGTCTTGTTTTGGGGATTATTATCGCGGTTCTTGTTGTGATTGCTCTCATTATCTATTACAAACCCGGGCAAAATCAGGAAGTAGAAGAACCGACAAAAGGGACAAACATTGAATTTAATATTCCCAATCCTTTGGACAACAATAACAACAACGATTCGACAAATCCGGCAGAGCTAGAGCAATCTCAAAACGGTCTTTTGAACTATAATTGATCTGGTCTATTGTTCTCACTTTTTTCTTTGTTGGAATGTTAAAAAAAGTAAAGCATTAACGGGCTTTACTTTTTATTATTTTTATTCTAGCCTTTTGGGAGAAAAGTTCTTCACATAAACAAAAAGGGGTACCCGCATGACCGAACCAGAATCTATCTTGATAAAACTTGGGAAACTCAGCCCAAACCTTCGCCAAAAAATTGTCCTCGGGGAAAGAAATTGGGTGCCTTCCCTCGAAACCCCAGTCTCAAATTTTTTGATTAAAACCAAGCTACACTGCAACGGTGGCCGGACAGTTGATGCAGGGTTATGGCTTAAAGGCCACTGCAACACTGGAGGTAAGATCTTTCTGACTATGGCCGGAGCCGGCTCTTCCTTCCGACTCGGGATCGTCATTAGCGAACTCATCCGCGCCGGAAAAATCGCTGCTATTTCTGTTACTGGCGCTAACATGGAGGAAAGTCTTTACCGCTTGGTCGCACACAGCCACTATGCCTACATCCCCGATTACCAAGATCTCACTCCGGAAGAAGAAAAGGAACTTGACCGCGCTGGCTTGCGCCGAATCACCGACACATTCTTGCCGGAAGAAGAGTCAGTTCGAGTAGTTCTCGATCAACTTATGGAGCTATGGAGAGAAGCAGAAGAAACCGGCAAGAGTTATCTCTGGCACGAGTTTTTCTTCCAACTTTTTGAGCGGGATATGGTGACGTTTGATCCGACAGCAGATCCAAATGACTGTTGGCTTTACCAGGCATGGAAACACGACGTTCCTGTTTTCGTGCCGGGCTGGGAAGATTCCACAATGGGAAATATTTTCACTTATGCCTGCTACAATGGCACGCACCCATTCCTAGCTCGCTACAAGCCAAAAGAACCGGTGAAGCCCATTGTGATAAAGCCGAGCTTCATTTACATGCATCGTCTAGCCGAGTGGTACATGGACACCTCTCCAAACACCCCCTTGGCCTTCGTGCAACTTGGCGGGGGAATCGCCGCAGATTTCCCAATCTGTGTTGTCCCGCACCTCAAGAAAGATTTTCTAGCCGATGAATCCCAAGCAACACAAGAGGAACTCATTCCGGCATGGAAAGCCTTTATCGAGATCCATTCTTCGCCGATGAGCTTCGGATCATATTCCGGTGCAGGAGGCAAAGAGAAAATCACATGGAGCAAGCTAGAGCCGGATGCTTTCGTTACGCAAATCTGCGGAGATTTCACCGAGCATTTCCCGGATATCACCGCTTTGATTCTCGGGAAATAAATATCTGCCCCACCTTCTGGTGGGGCTTTTTATTTGAAAAAATGAGATTCAAAACTTACCTTGAATACTTATCAAAATAGCTTCTAAAAAGTTTGAAAGTGTGCTCAAAGCCGGTGTGTAACGGGGTTGGTAAATTATCCAGAGTAAACCAGCCAATTTCCAAAATTTTTTCCGGTTCGTTTTTCTTTACCTCTTTGGGATCGACTTTGACAAAAGCCGGTACAGCAATCCAGTGAGTTTTCATACCATTTTGTTCTCGGAAAACATCATGAGCCGGCAGTATTTCTTCCACTTCCCCCCTGCAACCGTATTCTTCTAAGACTTCTTTGAGGATATTTTCCTGAATCGAAAGCCCGTGCTCAAGTTTACCGGAACCCGGATCCCAACGGTGGTGCTCATCGCGGCATTTTTCGCTTCTTTTGTGCAAAAGAAAATTACCTTTGCCATCATGGCAATAAAAAGGAGTACTCACACCGACATAATCAATTCCGATTTTCATTAAGAATAGTTTACCAAATCACCAGATTTAAGAACACAACGGAATTAAGTTTTATTAAGAGTAATTTATTATAATACTATCCGTCTTAGTTATTGGAACTAAGATAAAAATCAGTCTTAGTTTTATCGACTTATTAATATTAATCTTAAATTTATATGAAAATAAAACATTTGTTAGGAACAGGACTGCTTGTCCTGGCTTTTTTGACTGGAATTAATGCCCCGAGAGCCCAAGCGCAAGAAAATCAACAGCAAACAGCCAGTGATTTGTTAACACAAATTAGTTTGCTCCGAGAAAGGCTTGCTAACTTGCAAAGTCAACAAGTTGCAGTAAAGCAAGATCTCCAAGCTGCGGTTCAAATCAGCCGAACATTAACTGTCGGCATGTCAGGTGATGATGTAACAGAGCTCCAAAAATTGCTTGCCAGTGATTCAGCAATTTACCCTGAAGCTCTCGTCACCGGATATTACGGGCCTCTGACCGTAAGCGCCGTTAAACGCTTTCAAGGCCGATTCGGTATTGATCAAGTCGGCGTTGTCGGCCCAGTCACTCGAGTTACGGTTAACCAACTCTTCAAAAATAGAGATAAAGATACATCAGATAGCGATAGTGTGTTTAAAACAATTTCTGTCACAGGAAAAAATTTATCTGATGTAGATTCATCAGAATTTGCCACAGGAACAGTCGGAGTTTTGGTTTGTCATATGCCGCCTGGCAATAAGGACGCGAAACACACAATTGCTGTCGGAGGTTCAGCCATACAGGCGCACTTAAACCATGGAGATACATTGGGTACTTGTGACAATGACAGTGACATAATCAGTCCTAAAATCATCAGTGTCCGAATTTCTGTAGCTTCAACAAGCGCAACTATCGCTTGGGAAACTGACGAGTTATCAAATAGCACTGTTTGGTATTCAACTCAATCAGACTTCGCTATAAATGACAGCGACACTCAAAAAGAAATGGAAAGTGAGAACTCTTTCGTAATGAGCCATAGCGTAGAACTCGAGGGACTAACCGCCGGGACAAAATATTACTTCGTGATTAGTTCCAAAGATAAGTTCGGCAATGAAACCCGTTCCTCTGAGAGTTCATTTACGACTTCTTCTTAAACAAGGCAGATAGTCTTAATCAAAAATAAAAAAACGCTTCGGATATTCCGTAGCGTTTTTTTATTTAGACGATCAAAATTTAAATCTTTATTTGTAGTAATCAAACAAAGCTTTAATACCAAGCAAATTTCTGTCCCACTCGATAGTTTCGTGAGTTTTAAGTTCAACCGTGATTGCCGGAATGTTTATTGAAGCAAGCCATCCTTCGACATCACCGGTAATTTCGTAATGATCAAAAGAATCTACCGCCGGATATCCCGAAACTTTGGAGTAAGTATTCATAATTTCTCTAGTTTCTGGAAGAATTCCCTTTTCGCATTCTGAAGCATACACAGCATTTGATTGGCTGTGCCAAAAAATGGCCGCCACCGGTTTATTTTTCAAAATAAAATCTCGGAGGGCTTTCGACTCGGGTTCAGAAAAAGGTTTCGTTCCGGCACTAACCACGTTGCCCTGCCACATGCTTTCCGGTTTCCATTTGCAATCGAAATTTCGATTAAGGTCGACACCGTTTGCGTTAAATCGCCCGGACTTTGTTTCTTCTTTCTCGACTTTGACGTCAGCGATAGCAAAACGGCCTTCTTTGCTGATGATTTTGAAAACCCCGTCCGGATTGAGAGAAGGAATAACAGCAACCGTTAAATTATCAGTAATAACTTCCGGATTGGCCTTTAAATAATCAATAAATTTATAAGCTAAAACGACACTGTTCCATTCGTAACCACCATGAACACCACCGACAAAAAGTAATCGATCGGCGCCATTACCAAAAGTATAGCTTTCGATTTTGCGGCCTTCTACAGATTTGCCAATTATTTCTTGCTTCGGCTCAATTCCTTCTTCAATCACTTCCGGTAATGGTTCTGGAGATGTTTTAAAAGTAATAGCCCAAAGAACGCCGGCAACAATAATGACAACAACAAAGATTAGCGTGATAATTCGTTTAGAAAAAAATTTCATTTATTGACTGTAGTGCTAGACACCACGTGTCTAGCATAATATTAGTCCGCAATTTTCCACAATCTACTTGGAGTAGTGAGCAAACAGTGCCTGAATCCCTTTCAAATTTTTCTCCCATTCGATATCTTCGTGAGTAGTCAGAAGAACACTGGTCGCCGGAATTTTTATCTTAGCCAACCAATTTACCATATCACCGGTAATTTCGTAGAAATTAAATTCTCCGTAAGCTTTGTAGCCGGAAGCGTTGGCAAAAACATTTGTGATTTCCAGAGTTTCCGGAAGAACGCCTTCATGACAGTTTGAAGCAAAAACACCGCCGACAGCACTGTACCAAACGACAACTGCATCCGGTTTGTTGGTTTCTACGTAATTTTTAAAGGCTTTGGCTTCCGGCTCGGAAAATGCCGCCGTTCCACCGCTAACTGCCTTATCTTGCCAAGTAGCATCAGATCTCCAATCGCAGTCAAAGTTTCTATTTAGGTCAACCTGGTTTGCGTTAAAGCGACCTGATACTCTGAGACTTTCTGAAGATGGGACTTGAGCTTTTGCAAAACGGCCTGTAGTATCGACAACCTTATAGAGACCATCAGGATTTAAAACCGGAATAACTGTGACTTTTAGATCGGCCGGCAATGTAGATGTACTTTTTTCTAAATAATCAACTAGTTCGTAAGCAACCGATGCTGTGTTCCAAGAATATCCCCCATGAATTCCTCCGACAAACAAAAGATGATTAAAGCCTGTGCCATAAGTATAAGCTTCGATATCACGACCTTCCACGGATTTACCGATTACTGATTTTGGGCCGGTGACCACTTCGGTATTTCCTTCGTTAGTAGTCGTGCCGGTTGAGTCTTCTTGATTTTGTGTTTGTGGAGTATTTTGAGAAGACTGATTAAAAAAATAAAAACCCAAACCGGCGAGAACGACGAGAGCCAGAACGATGATTGCTATTGTTGTTTTTTTCATCCCGTTAGTGATAGGAAATGACTATGTCATTTCCGTACCTATATATTTAACTTAGTAAAAAGACGACTTCATAATTGATAAATCTAAAATATCTTATATTTATAACTCCCATATCACTAACGGGATTCATTTAGTTGTAAATTTAGATTGCCAATATAATACCCCTATTTTAACATAATTGACCCGAAACCAACACTCGGCAGGACCTTAACCAAGTCAGCATTGTAGTCAAAACCAGCAGCCAAACCTAAAGGATTTTTAAACTCGCAGCCGTAAAAAGTTTGGGTGAGCGCAGAATCATCGTACCGCCATAATTTCCGCATTAAACTTTTGGCAAATCTGTACTTCCCCAGCCACCCGCCCGTATGCAAGAAAAATTCATGCACACCATCGGCCGGAAATAAAAACAAAATTCGCTTTACAATGTTTCTATAAAGCCATCCCTGCACCGAGAGCTAATACCTTGCGCTCTTGGTGCAGGGTATCAGGGTTGCTTTGTTGTTTGTGTGTCGGCTCCGCCGACACTTTGCACAAATCGCCTTCTCTCCCCCTCCGATGTACATCTGAGGGGTATTCGAAGACGAACTACAATAAAAAAACCCGCTGAATTTATTCATAAATATCCCAATAAACCCACCGAACTTAGGAGATACGACTTTTGATATTATATCAGGAACTTACTCTGCCTATCAGAACTTCCAAAAGAAAAACACCTGTTCAGATAACAGGTGTTTGAGAACTGACGAGATTTAATCGTCGATATCTTCCAGTACTTGGTCATCAGTAAACCTCAAGATTCCCGACGCTTCGGCAATTTCTAGTTCAGTAATATTGCAGTCGGTTCCCTGCGGCCCGCAATAGACACCTTTTGTCGCCGATATATCTCCGATTTCCTCCAAAAACTGGTGCGCGCGGTGAAGTACCAGAGCATGTAATTTATCATCGGATATCCGGTCTAACCGATCGGCCATCACACCCGCTAAATCATCCCGAAGCGCCAAGATGTGTTTGGGCTTGAAAGGTTTTTTCCTGAATTTTTCGAAACACTTCTTTTCTGCCTCGTTTTTGAGAACTGTAAGAAAAATCTTTCCTTGCTCATTTTCTGTATGAAACAAGATATCAAAGAACTCGCCCATATTTCGGACCACATTGTGCTCCTTTTGTTGGGGTTAAATACTATTCTAAAAACCATACTACTATCTTGGTGCACAAATGCAATGGGAATTTAGTTTCCAGACTATGCAACTTTTTTATACTCCCCCTGCTTCTCGTCCAGAGTGTTCAACACCCGGTGTTGAACAATTTCCTATAAAAAAGCCCCGACCGCAGAAGCGAGCCGAGGCGAAAGAGTCTGAAATTACCGACACCATTGGCGGTGGCGGTGGAAATGCGACCGTTGGTACCAATGAGGCGACCGATGATGGCGATGACGCCCGTGGACATAGACCACGATCCGGCTGGAACAGGGCTGATGGGAATAGTAGCTGTGATCGCCACTCCTGTAACCAGAACCATCACACTGGGCCTTCGCTGTGGAAGGCACAAACGCCAAAACAAAAATCCCGAAACAGAGACTCAGGAACTTCGAAATCCTCATAGATAACCTCCTTCTAAAAAAGAATGAAAGGAACAAGAAACTAGGAAAAGTATAACTTAAGAAGGTGTTTTGTCAAGAAAACAAAGTCTCTTAACAGCTCCCAATAAGGATCCGAATCGAAAGAAAAAACCAGTTCTTTTAAGAACTGATTTGAAAGGCATGAATTTCCACCGACTGGTTAACAAGCGGATTGATTCTCACAACTTCGTCGAAACCTTCGGAGTCAATGCCGGCCGCAAACCGATGAAAAAGCTCGTGGTCCCGTCGGGGAGCGTCTTTGGCGAAAAAAGTTAAATTCTGACCTCGGCTCGATTGAAATTCTGATATCTCCGTGACATCCGGTTTCTCAAAGAACCACTTAGCCACGTCCTCAACCGGAGTTACAAAGTACCAAGCCGTGATTTTGTCTACTCCGAGAGCTCGAAGTCGCCGAAGAATAGAACTTCTTTCTTCTGAAGACCCGTTCCATGTATCAAGGATCATTCTCGATCCCGAGCTAAGCTCAATAGCTTCTTTGACCCTTAGCCACATTTCCTGAAGCACGATCCAATGTCCACCGTTGTAAGGATCAAGGTGAGTCTCGCCGAAAAGTTCAAGGAGGAGCTTGTCTCGACTGATTAAAACAATAAACGGGTCAAGAGCAATCACCTTTTCACAAAAACTTGATTTCCCGGAAGCGCGAGGCCCGACAGTCAAAATGACTTCTTTCACAGAATACTCCTTTCTGATGAACTAGTTTCTGAGAAGAAGAATATAAAATACACCCCGAAGATGTCAACAAAGGCGGTACAAAGAACTTTCCTTGATATTTATTCAACTGATTCTAGCAACAACTCTCACCGGAGCGGCTTCGGCTTCGAATTTCGCCGGTAAAGCCGTGACTTCAAAATTTTCTATGTCGAGAAGTTCTGATAAATTATTCAACGCCTCAATAATTAATATCTCTTCCTTGAGTAAAATTCGGTGGACATTGTACGGCACTTTGTCAGGGCTTGGAGTATCCATTCCGACAAATTTTATTTTAAGCTCCACCAATTTTCGAGCAAAATTTTCGGTCAAATCCGGGTAATCTTTATAAAAAGCTGGCTCTCTTAGTTTTTTATCAAAGCCAGTATATATCAAAACACAATCCCCTTCTTGAAGGTTTTTACCTTCTAGTAGTTCGACATCAATCTTCTCTTTTCCTCGTGCATCAAGTAAATGACCATTTGCGACAAATTTTTCGATTGGGATTTCTGAAAGCTTCCGGCCGTTTGGGATCATATGAAGTGGTCCGTCCATGTGCGTGCCAACATGCATTCCTGTTTCCAAATGAAAATGAACAATATTATTTTCCGTGTCTATGCTTTCCTCCAGTTTGGGCACAGAATCCCCAGGATAAACCGGCATGTTAGGAGTAAATGTATGAGTTAGGTCAATTATTTTCATTTTTTTGTTAAGAACCAAGAACCCTCCTTACATTTACCGATGCGGGCAACCTGCCCAGCAACAAGGCCGACGCATTCCACTCTTGAGCTTTGACAGAGCTTTCTCAATGCGGATAGTCCTCGTCTCCGCTTTCTTGCCAGAAATAACCCAACAGATAAATTCATTGCGTGCTAAGGGCGTAATATCCTCCCATGTTTTTCGTGCCTCTATATCAGAGTTAATAGCCTTTCTCAAATCCGCCGGTATTATGTGCGTCACCTCTTTTTTGGTCATAAGTTTTCATATTATCAAGGACTCCCCGTGCTATTTAGGAAATGTCATTACCAGTGCAAACCACTATAAGGTATGTGATTCACTAAACTATTAACGATAGCCAAGCGAACATACGGGATAAGATTATCGGGAAGCTCATTTATCTTTGTCCAATTTAAATCATCACATTTGTGCGGTTCCATGTTTTGTACTTCCCCTTCCCAATCCCCGCAAGCAAAAAAGAAATCCAATCTTTCATCATTGGAATCAGTGGCCTTTCTGTGCATCACATGTTTTAGTTCTAAATCTTCAATAGACTCTAATTTCTCAAATTCAAGATGGAATAAAACTTCACTCAAGTTTTTTTTCGACTCAACAGATAAGTTCGGCCGGCCTAAAATCTTTTTAATTAAACTACTTTTTGTCATTGGATTAAATTATCATTTTCATCATACTCAATTTTAACTTTACCCTTATAACCGTCTGAGTCTGTCCAGCCTGACTGTTGAAAAGCTCGTTCCTCCTCTATTATTTTTCTTATATTATCTGGTAGAGGTAACACAAAACCAGGACCCTGTTCCGCAGCTGCTTCAGCTGAATTTGACCAAAACATTACTATTTTACCGTTTTTCTCATTCTGGACTGAGTAAATGTCACCATCAATGTGGTAAACTACGGCACTGTCTTTCCTTGTTATTTCTCTGCCGTCAATGGAAACCGGCATATCTGAGATTCTCCAAGATGATTGAGTCTCACTACTTAATATTCTTATATTGTCCTCGGGATTGTAGCTTCTTGATGAAGAGCATCCTGCTGCAGTACTCATCATAAGCGCCGCGATAAGTGCCTTACCTTGCATAGATGCTCCTTTAAGTTTTCCGGTTAATTTACCACGTTCATTACTTATCATTTCCCCAACAAGACGGACTCGTTCAATAGCTGATTCAGGCGAAGTTGGATTATTAGGAGTAGACTCAAAAGACATAAAAAAATATACATTACGAAGACATTTTTACAAACTGGCTGCGGGACTTGGAATCTCACTTTTTAAATAAAGTTATTTTCTTTTCTCGTCTCCAGCTTTTAATTTGGGCTTCTCTTTTTAGAGCAGAGCTACGATCAGGGTGTTCTTCCGTATACACAATCTTTGAAACTTCTTTCGAATTTGTGTAGCGACCTCCCCTTCCGTTTTTGTGCTCACTGAATCTACGATCCACGTTAGTGGTTATGCCTGTATAGAGAGAACCGTCTTTACATTCAATTATATATACAAAATACATAATCTGTACCTCGCGGTGCTCGCTCGGCACCAACTGCGCTCGCGCTTGTTGGCTGCGGGTCAGGGATTCGAACCCCAATTTTCGCTTCCAGAGAGCGACGTGCTACCTTTACACCAACCCGCAAAATTAATACTTCCGAAACCCTAACAACTCAACAGCTTTAGCAACTTGATCCTTCTTAGAAAGCTGGACCCTGACGCGATCAGAGTGAGGAGAGAACCCTAATACTCTAAGTGATTTCTCAACATTTTTCAATAAAGACTTATTAGTATTACTAAACACAAATTTATGAGTACAGGTCGGTATATGAAAAGACAAACTTCCCTCCGCCTCATATAAACCACGTAGATATCTGATAACAAAACTCCTATTTTTATTTATCCAACCGGGAATTCGGAAATTAATACCTTTTCGTGACCCTGTGGGAACACCGAGACGTTTGCTGATTCTTTTTTCGTATAAACTGATTCTAATACAATTCTGTTTTGACTGTTTATAAATATATGGTTTCTTTTCGAATATTTTCTCGACCAATTCTGCATATCGGTTAACAAATCCGAGGTTATTGGAATTGGAAAAAATCAACAAACGTTCCGTCCTCGGAAATTTTTCAATGTGCCCATCTCCCAAGATTACTCCGATTAATTCTGCGAGGTCCCCATTCTTTTCCAATGGAGGAAAGTCTACTTTTATTAATCCTTTGAGAATTGCTTGTTCACGCCACTTAGCGAAATTATCTATCTTCTTTCTCTTCATCGTTTCGGAAATTTTCCGAACTGAAGGATGGTTTTCTTTTGTGTAACCCTTAGACCATGAGCTATTCATGATCTAAATTATAATATTTTTCTACCATTAGACCAAGAGCGCGCGCACAATTTTCGTAAAGCTCTATCCCTAAACCATTCTGCCTTCGGCGAATGGTCGGGTTACCCGAAGGTAAAGGTGTAGACTTCTATTCCGGGATCCAACCGAATCTCAAGGAGATGCTCACCCACTTCTTGGTTTTTAATGATTTTATACAAACCGCTCTCTTGAATTAAGACTTTGCCTCGGGAATCAACATCTTCCCCGGCATTTCCACTTACAATTTTTCCGTCCTCCCAAACTGCAATTTCGGAAGAATTTTCCGCTTTGGCAACTACAAAAACTTCTTTGGCATTGTAACGAAAAATAATTTTAGAATTTGAAACCGACTCTGCGTATTCCGGTTCTACATTCCAGACACCATCAAAGTAAAGTTTGTTTAAAGAAAAATCAGCAGGTAATTCAAAATTTTGTTTTCCCGATCTTCCAGAAACTCCGTTTGCCAAAGCACTGTTTCGTTCTGAACCAAAATAAATTTCCGGACTTTTTGCCGAGCTTTTGTCTTCCGAAATATTTGAAGAAGCCAAACCGTTTTTTGATAGTTCACCCTCTACACCTAAAACCTTCGCTCTTTCTTTCAGAAGATCTATTATTTTCATCTCCGTCTCTTCATATTTTCCTTCACCGATATGGTCGTAAACTATGTTGCCATGAATATCAATCAAGTATTTCCTAGGCCAGAATCGATTACCATAAGCGCGCCAAGTCGCATAGTCGTTGTCCAAAACTACCGGATGCATTATGCCGAAACGCTTCATTGCTTCACGAACATTTCCAATATCTTTTTCAAAAGAAAATTCCGGCGTGTGAATTCCTATAATCTCAAGTCCTTGGTCTTTGTACTTCTCGTACCAAGCATTAAGGTAAGGAAAGGTCCTTTGGCAATTTATGCAACTGTAAGTCATAAAATCAACCAGAATAATTTTTTCTCCGACCAGTTCTCCAATCGTTATTGGTTCGGTATTAACGAAGCCAGAAGGATTTTCAATTTCTATATAAGGATTTCCCTTAACTTCAGATTGGTTTTCATTACCCGGTAAATCTGAAGAGTTAACAAAAATAAAAACTAATCCCAAAGAAACTAGGAGAACCAGAACGATTCCGATCAAATATTCAGTTTTAATTTTTGATTTCATTGAGATTAATTTACCTTTTCTAGAAGAAACTGCTCGATTTTAGTGACATCAAAATATCCGCTATCTAAAATTTTTACTTCAAGCTTTTTCTCATAGCCGGTAGCAATGGCAATTCCCAAAAGGATAAAAACAACAGCGGCTATTCTTTTAAGCCAGCCTCGGGAATCTGAAAATCGGCTTAATTTACTTGCAAACCGCTCGCCTAAAAGAGCAATTAGAAGTAAAACCAAAGACAAGCCCAAAGTGTAAGCCAAGAGATAAGCTGAGCCTAGAAGAAAACTAGCTGGCAAAACCGAAGCCAAAATAATGAAATAAGTCGGTGAGCAGGAGGAGAATACAGGCCCAAGACCGGCGCCGATTAAAACATCGCCCCAGAAACTTTTTTTCTGATACCCCTCGCCGACAAGCAGGTTTGATTTAGTAGAAAGATTATTTATGCCGGGCATCTTTTCCCAAAGAACAGGAAACAAAAGAAAAAGTCCAAAGATAATTAAAATTCCTCCGGAAAGATACATCCAGACCTCCGGCGGAATCATAATAAAAGCAGTTGAGGCTTTTAAAAGATAAGTGAAGATAATTATGGAGACAGCCAGAGAACCGACCACCACATAGGGTGTCGTCTTGCTTCTGCCGGAGGCGGAAGCACCAACGACCACCGGAAGCAGAGGCAGAATGCACGGAGCCAAAACTGTGAGGACTCCGGCAATGAAAGAAATTATAAGAAGGACCATATTAGACAACTTGCGAAGCTAGAGCTTGGAGCGTCTGGCTATTGGTCCACTTTTTTATCATATTACCTTCCGCATCAACTTGAACCAAGGTATGTTGGTAAGTTACGCCGTATTTTTGTTTAAGCGCTGTGGAATTATCGTAATCAACATCAAGAATAGTCAGTCCTTCGGGAATATCACCGAGGTTGGATTTAATGTTGGAATCCAAAGCCCTGCAAGTCGGGCACCAGCTGGCCCGAAAGAATAAAACAACTTTGCCATCTTCGGCTTTTGAAAGTTTTTCCGGAGAATAAGCTTCATAAGAACCGGTCGACATGGAAGTTTCTTCCATCATTTTGTCTTCTTCCATCATGATCTCATCTTCCTTTTCCATCATACTTTCTTCATCTTTCTCCATCATTGACTCTTCGTCATTTGAAACTTCGTCTGGTTGAGTAACGGCATAATAAGCCGCGCCGCCAGCAATTAAAACAATAGCCAGTATCCCAACCGCTAAAATAGAAGTAATTCCTTTTTGATATTTCATAATTAAATAAAATTTAAATTTATAATAACCGCCTTGAAAGACGTATATTAATTATAAACATAACAATAATTAATGTAAAGTCGGCTTTACATTAATCTGGGGATTACTCGCTGTGACCTTTCCAACTTAAAGCCAGAAGTTTCGAAATTATCATTGCTCCCAAGGCACCAATGAGCCATGGATCTGGGTGAGATGAAAAGCTCTGAAAAGCGATGGCGACCGCCAAGATAACAACGCCGGAGAGAAAACCGATTCTGCCGGCCGAAGCGCGATGTTTTTCTTCCCTTTCATCACGGGGCTTTTCTCGCAAAATCAGTCCGGCATAAATTGCAATAAAAACGAATAGACCGCCGACAACCATGTAGACAATGACTTCCGGCATCCAGAGCTGGAAAGGATTCCAAAAAAATATCAAAAATAGTATGAAAATTATCGCTGTAATGATTTCTTTTCCCATTTAATTATCTTTTAACGTTTAATAAAGAAAATCTCCTCAACCGGTTTATTAAAAAAAGAAGCCACTTTTAAAGCCAGAGCGACCGACGGAGTGTAATTACCTTTTTCCATAGCAATAATAGTCTGGCGAGTCACACCCAATGCTCCGGCCAAATCTTCTTGAGTTAGATTTTTTTCAATCCGAAGTTTATAGATATTATTGGAAATTATATCAACCATAAAATCGGGGCTCCAAAAACCTTAATTGTTTTTGTCGGTTTTTGTGATGTTTTTAGCAGCTTTTATAAAAGCCGTAAAGAGAGGATGTGGATGAAGGGGGCGCGCTTGGAATTCCGGATGGAATTGGGTTCCCAAAAAGAACGGATGTTTGTCTTCGGGCAATTCAGCAATTTCCATTAGCCGCCCATCAGGCGATGTTCCTGAAAATAGAAGGCCGGCAGTGTTAATCTTTTCGACATATTCCGGATTAACTTCGTAGCGATGTCGGTGTCTTTCGCTAATTTCCTTTTTGCCGTAAGCTCTCCTCGCGATAGTGCCGTCCTTAATAACTGCCGGGTAAGCGCCAAGTCTCATCGTGTTTCCGTATTCGCCTTTTTTCAAAATCTCTTTCTGTTCGGGCATAATGTCAATTACACAATTTTTGGACTTCGGATTTATTTCGGCAGTTGCGGCATCTTTAAGACCTAAAACGTTCCTGGCAAACTCTATAACGGCAATTTGCATACCGTAGCAAAGTCCTAGATATGGAATTTTGTTTTTCCTAATGAATTCAACAGCATTTATCTTGCCTTCAATCCCCCTTGCACCAAAACCTCCCGGCACAATCACACCATCATAATTTTTAAGTTTTTTGAGATTTTTATCTTTATTTTCCCCCTCAAATTCTTCGGAGTCCAAGTAATGGATTTCCGGCTTAACACCAAGATAGTATGAGGAAATTTTCAAAGCTTCTATAACAGATATATAAACATCGGAAAGAACAAAATCTCCGGATGCAAAATATTTTCCGACAATGGCAATAGAAACTCTGTCTTTGGCTTTTTTGCTTTTGTTAACAAAACTTTCCAATTGGCTAAGCTCGGTCGGTCGAAGGCGGTGATTAAGCCCGAGTTTGTCGGCGATAAGAGCTCCGAGGCTGTCTCTCTCGAAATTAATCGGCACATCATAAATACTTTCGACATCCGGAGCGGAGATAACATATTCCGGAGAAATATTACAGAAAGTGGCAATTTTATCTTTTCTTTTTTTATCAAGAGCAACATCGGAGCGAGCAATGATCATATCTGCTTGGATTCCGGCGCTGTTCAAACTTCTAGACGCATACTGAGTCGGCTTGGTTTTCATTTCCCCTAATTTAGAAGGGATCGGCAGATAACTGACCATTATAAACATCACATCTTTGGGGTTCTTTACTTTCATCATACGGCCAGCTTCCAAGAAAAGAATGTTTTGATACTCGCCGATAGTTCCCCCTATCTCAACTATAGTTACATCAGCATCATATTCTTCCGAGGCTTTCTTAATCCGACGGATAACTTCCTCTGGAACATCCGGCACAACTTCCACATTTCGGCCGCCGTAATGCATGCTTCTTTCTTTTCTGATAACTTCCTGGTAAACACGGCCTGTCGTCATGTAGTTGGTGCGAGAGAGATTAACATCAAGAAATCTTTCATAATTGCCCATGTCCTGATCACATTCGTCTCCATCCCGCAAAACAAAAACCTCACCGTGCTCGGTGGGGTTCATAGTACCCGCATCAATATTTATGTACGGGTCAATTTTTATGGCTGTAACCTTAAAGCCGCGAGCCTTCATTATTGTCCCGACAGATGAAGATGCGATTCCTTTGCCTACGCCAGACATCACTCCGCCAACAATAAAAATATATTTGCGAATTTTCTTTTTCATCCCGTTAGTGATAGGAAATGCTCTGCATTTCCGTAATCAATACTAAAATTTATAAACAAATAATTTAATAAATAACTTTTTAAAAAACATTTCACTCTTAACTCTGTTAATCACTAACGGGACTAATCTTTAAGATAACGCTCCGCCGCTAAATAGCTCGATATTGACCCTATAATAATACCCGAAAAAAGAATGATAAGGGTAATTTGGAAAAAGTTGACCAAGTAGTATTCAAAAATATTAAGACCGATAAAAAATCTATCTGTCACATCCCCTAGCCAAAAAGTTGTCGGGAAAAATATGGCTAGTGTCAAAAGGCCGGCGAAAAGACCGTAAAGAGTGCCTCCGACAACAAACGGGCCCTTTATATAGGCGGCGCTCGCTCCGACAAGCTTCATTACTGAAATTTCCTCTCTTGATATGTAGATGGCCAGTCTAATGGTATTAAAAGTGATAAGGACAGAAACCACCGCTAAAATCAAAGCTAGAACATAGCCGAGTTGTTCTGAAGATTTTATTATGTTCGAGAGACGTTCGATAGCCGCTCGATTCTGGAAGAAATTTATCCTATCAATAATCGGTGCCCCGTTCTCCCCTAAAAATTCTCCGCTCTGGAGAAAATTAGCCACACCTTCATATTGAGACGGGTCTTTCGCTTTGACGTTTAAAGAGGCGCCCAAGGGATTGCCCCCGAGTTCCTGTAACGCTTGAAGAATAAGCTGATCATTTTGATGTCTTTTTTCAAAGTTTGCTAACGCCTCCTCCCTAGAAGTATAAATCGCGTATTCGACTTCCGGCAAAGCTTCTACTGTTTTTTTAAGGGCTAAAATTTCCTGTTCGGTTGCATCAAGAGTAAAAGTAACTCTCACGTCCACCTTGTCCTTTAAAGCTTCCATCGTGGAATTTAGAATCGCCCCCATAAAAATTACCGAGCCAATAGTGAAAAGTGTAATCACCATGACCAGGATAGAAGAAAGAGAGACAAAACCATTACGGAAAAAATTGAAAAAACCCGATTTTACTACTCTTTTAATATTTATCCACAACATGATTGATTTTTAAGGAATGCGATGACTATAAAAATCATCACCCTGTTAAATCTTTCGCCCGAGGCGAAAGGACAAAATCAAAGATTTTGTATTTAACAGGGTCCAGAAAATTATACTCGCTTTGCTCGTTAATTTACAGGACATACCTTCCCTCCTTACTGTCCCTAATAATTTTACCTTTCTCCATCGATACGACTCTTCTGCCTAATGAATCTATAACTCCTTTGTTGTGGGTAGTAAGAATAACCATAGTTCCCAAATCATTTATTTTTTTCAATATCTGGACGATTTCAAAAGTATTCAGAGGATCGAGGTTGCCGGTCGGTTCGTCAGCAATCACAATATCCGGCTGATTAACAATGGCTCTGGCTATCGCCACTCTTTGTTTTTCGCCACCAGACAATTCATGAGGGAAATTCCAGAATTTTTTACCTAAATCAACTAGCTCCAAAACATGTGGAACATCTGATTCTATTTCTTCGTCTCTCCGGCCGGCAGCTTCCATCGCAAAAGCCACGTTCTCAAATACTGTCTTATGAGGTAAAAGTCGGAAATCTTGAAAAACTATCCCCACTCGTCGGCGATAATTTGTTATCTCGTGCCTTTTTAAAGAATGGATATCAACTGACTCCAAAAAAACCTTGCCTTCTGTCGGTTTCTCTTCAACCAAAAGCATTTTTAGAAGAGTGGTTTTTCCGGCCCCGGAATGGCCAACAATCGAGACAAATTCTCCGGATTCTATAGAGAGCGAAACTTCTTGGAGCGCCGCGGAATTATCTGAATAAATTTTTGAAACTTTTTCAAAGTAAATCACTGTATGCTTTATAACTTTTTTTCTGTTTCTAAGAACAATTCTATATTACCATTTAATACACTATCTACATCACTTGTCTCCACACCTGTTCTGTGGTCTTTTACCATTTTGTAAGGCTGAAGGACGTAGGAACGGATCTGATTTCCCCATTCTATCTCAGTAGTTTTTGAAACATACATACCCTCGACTTTTTTGATACGTTCTTCTTCCATGGCTTTAAAAAGTTTACCTCTTAAAATTTGCACGGCCTTTTCTTTATTTTGAGATTGCGATCGCTCGGTTTCGGCGTGTACAGCAATATTTGTCGGCAAATGAACAACTCTGACGGCAGTTTCGCGCTTATTGACGTTTTGACCGCCCGGGCCACTGGAACGAGAAAATTCGACCTTGAGTTCATTTTCCGGAATTTCAAAATCAGCCACTTTTTCAAACTTAGGAATGATTTCAACCAGAGAAAATGAAGTGTGTCGCATTTTCTTGGCATTAAAAGGAGAGATTCTGACTAAACGATGAACACCTGATTCTTTTTTTAACACGCCGTAAGCCCCTTTGCCATTAATCTCGAGAGTAATGTTTCGATAACCGCCGTGATTGTTTTCATTTTGGTGAATAACCGATATATTCCAGCCCTGTTTGCCAAAAAATTTTATATACATTTCGAGGAGGATTCTTGAAAAATCTTCCGCATCATCGCCGCCGGCACCGGAAAAAATAGTCATAATGGCGTCGCCTTTATCGTACTTGCCCAAACCTTCTTTTTCCAGTTTTAAATCATTATATTCCTGAACAATTTTTTGAGCTCGGTCTTTATTTTGCCAAAAAGACGGATCGGCCATATCACGCTCGAGTTCTTCTTTTTTTTTCTGTATTTCCTCTTTAGTCATCAAAATGAGTATAGCAAAAAAGCCGACGGGTTACCCCATCGGCCGGCCGGGTATTTAATCCGGCTCCGTGATAGCGGAAGTTACAAGATGTGAAGAGCAGAGTCTTTCTTTTGGCAAAAGACGGATGAGGAACCTTTCGGTTGAACGGCCTTGAGCCGAACCCTGCAATCTTTCTGTCCGCTACTCTAATCGGGAAGCTTAAGCTCATGGCAGGATCGCTTCAGTTCCTGCTCGCTGGTTTGATTTTAGCATATGTTGGCGATTGAAAAGATTCTGACATTGTAATAACATAGGAAAACGGTTTAATGCCGACGTAGTCCAGATTTGAAGGTGTCGAGACTCAAACAATCTTTCATAAATTATCGCCCGAGTAGTTCAACGGCAGAACGAATCCATGGTAAGGATTAGAAGGGAGTTCGACTCTCCCCTTGGGCTCCAGTTTTGTAGAAAAAGATACAGAAGCCCCCAAAGCGTGGGACGCGCGAAGCGCGTGCGATTAGCCATCATTACGAATTTTTGATAAAGTAAGTTCGAGTGAAGTCGTAAAGACACTCCAAGATTAGACTTCCCACAAATCCCAAATATATTGGGCGACATTGGCAGGGCCACCGCTAAAAGCAAAATCGTGGAGATCAATAAAAGGCAAAGTGTTGCCCTCGATAATCCCCCATTTTTGTTCTTTGGGATCTTCTTCAGGTGCCTCGATTATTAGATCGAAACCAATTACCGGCACATTTAAGATTTTTGCGGCGTACTCTAATTCTTTGCGCAAAGTAGAATGCACGCTGCTACACATCTCTGTCGTGTCGCCGCCGAAAAGTCGCCCGGTTCTAAAAAGTAGAGCCAAAACCTCATCTTTAGGCAAGACACTTTGAAGAGTAAAGCCTTGCCGACGAATATGTTCTATAAGTTCCGGTTTTATTATTACATCAACAATCGAATCGGGTTTTGTTCGATTTTTTTCTTCTATAAGCTCCTCAACAGTATGGATTCCATCACCAATGACTTTGGGCGGATTAGCTTTTAAGAAACCCCTGAGTTTTCCACCAATAACTGTCGCTCGACAAACACTTCCAAAAAGCTGTTCCTCAACTTGCACATAATAATTAATTTGTTGCGCCACTTTAAAGGCCCTTTTGAGATCTTCCTTGTCTAGAATAAAAGTAACAGTATGGCGGCCTCTTGAACCTGTCCTCGGTTTGACTACAACCGGTAAGGACTTTATTTTTCGAAACGCGCGAAGAGCTTGCCATTTTGAAGAAACCGTATAAGAACGAGGTACTGAAATTCCTTTGCTTTTTAATTTTTTCTTTAGAAGAAATTTGTCGTCCATCCAACTGATATCTTCTCTTTCCAATTTGGACGGTATAGGCAGACTTCTAAAATAGATAAATCTGTTCCCGAGCTGGACTCTATAGAAATCCGACTGCCGGCCATATATTAAATACTGCTCCATTTTGAATCCGCGTTTTTTAGCCTCAAGCCAAATAACCCGGGAACGAAGCAGCGGAGCAGTTTCGATATCTTCGGTAAGCTCAGCAATCCCAATAGAGTGGAGAAAAGAAAAAACTAACCGACCCAAAATTGGATTGAAAATTCTAAAAAAAAAGCTAGATACTGTCCGAAAAATCGGCAAACGATTAATTTTTTCAAAAAATACTCCTATAGTCCCTTCAGAATAAGCGTAAAAATGGTCTACAGGACTATCTCCGCAAAAAGGACAGCCTGTTTCAGCATAAGCAGCCTTTGGTTCACTGTGACTCGCAAAAGATCTCATATTAAAAAATTCTCTAACAAGAAAATTTACATACTCGACAAAGAAAATAGTAGCGCGGTGCGCCAATCAAAAACAGAGCTATTGAATAAAGTGAGAACGAAACCTACTTTATCTTTTGAAATTTTAATGACCGCCAAAAATCATAGTTTTTGCTTTTATCTTATAACTATTTTAATTATATCCGACTAAACAAAATGTGCAACTTTCTTATTCCCAGTTTATCGAAACTCTAAATTTGAAATTATCCATGTAATCTTCTATCCTTACCATGACTGTCGAGGTCGGGAGAAATCAAGCCCAGGCCGTAGAACAGCTCATCATTTACTGTAGAAATGCCGAAGTAGCTCAGTTGGCAGAGCAACCGCTTCGTAAGCGGTAGGTCGTGAGTTCGACTCTCACCTTCGGCTCAAATCTTATTACTTGCTTAAAACAAAAAAGCGTGTCAGTATAGCTAACCAGAAAGGAGACAATATGGCCTCAAGCGAGCAGGATAGCAACCCGCAGGAAAGCCTGAGAAATCTCATTGCTATGGTAGCAGAGAAGCGTTTAGCCCAACAACAGGAATGGCAAAAAAAACGCTCCGAAGCAGAGAGAGCGAAGAGAAGAACAAGGGTGGTATCAAGACGCCAACAACAGAAACTGTAAAGTCTCAGAAAGGTCGCGCACAAGCGGCCTTTTTTATTGGAGTTCGCCTCCTCACCCCTGTGGCAACCTGCCTGCCAGCAGAGAACACGGGGATGAGAAGGCTAGTAGTGTTTTGAAGTCGGGCGGGGGAGCCGACTCCTTACCAACAAAGCAACCCTGACGCCCTGTGCCGAGAGTAAGTACCCTCTACTGGCACAGGGATTGCTTTATTTGGATAATTTAGCTGATTAAACTAGTCCTAAAAAATTTATTCCCAAACTAATAGGAATATAGAAATAAGACCGATAAAAACGCCCGCTATTTGAATTGGAGAAAGTTGCTCTTTATAGAAAATTAGACCGATAACAGAAGCTAAAATCGCAGAAGCAACAGAAAATATAATTGCACCCCTTGCAAGACCGGAACCGTATTTTAGAGCCACCAGCCAAGAAGAGTTAGCCAGAAGATAAGCGACTAGAGCAAGACCGGCATAGAAAAAAGATTTATTACCTAATGACCATTCTTTCGCTAAAATATCAGCAATTGCTTCAAAAAATATCAGGATGGCAAGAGGAATTATCCAAATCATTTATTTATTATATATCAGATGCGCGAGCGAAGGGACTTGGTCACAGATATCCCTTCGGGATTCTTCGACCCCGCCTCGGTAACCCCCCTCTCTTGCTAGCAAGAGAGGGGCGGCTTCGCGCCTCCGGCTTTCAAGTCCCTCGTCGCTGTAAAACAAAAGTCGCCGACTCTTTTCAGAGCCGGCTTCTTTGTTTTGTGCGCGAGCGAAGGGACTTGAACCCTCAACCTCTCCCGTGACAGGGGAGTGCTCTAACCAATTGAGCTACGCCCGCAATATGCCAAAATATATTAACAAAAAAGCTGAAAGATGTCTCGTTGTGCCGGCGCCAAGACTTGCACTTGGGACCTTGGCTTTATGAGTGCCATGCTCTAACTACCTGAGCTACGCCGGCAATTTTTGAACGATACCATAATAGCAAAAACTGCTCAATCTGTATGCGCACCCACGGCTTCAATCGAGGAGAGTATCCTTTTCCGTAGCATTGATCCATTTTTTATTTTTAAACGCAAAGTGCCAAAATATATCGCTTCATTACTATATATTTTTCTCACTTTAGATTTTATAAAACTTGTCTTTGTGAACTGTCCCGTAGGAACTCCTGTGATTTTTGACCAGAAAGGCACAAGCTTTCCGACACGATGCTTTTGTTTCTCATTGATGCTAATCCGTAAGGTGAACATCTCATTCCGAATATTATATATTTCCTTGAACCAACGTAACATTACTTTAACCATGTATGGATCACTATTGGTAAATGCACATTCAGCATTCCCTTTTTTGTATCCCTCCCCCCAATATAAAGCGAGACCGAGCATAAAAAGATCGCGCCTTTTGATATCACCGACATCACTAACACCTTTTGCTTCATAATAATATGATTCAAGTTGCCGTTCTTTCTTTTTCTCCTTAATGGTTCTCAGTAACTTCTCCATTCCTAAAAAACGCGTCCGTTTCAAAAGATCTGTTTCTTGGATTCGAGTAAGAGGGACTTCTCGGCACCAATAAGCAACGGTGCTTTTGTTCATCTTTGTGAGTACCGCAATCTCTTCGAGACTTTTTCCTTTTTTTCTGAGAGCGATAGCTTTTTCTTTTTCCTGAATATACGCCATGTATTTTAATACACTGCTTGTTAGGTACGAAAATTATACCATGACCTATGATTGATTTGCAATACACTGTTTGCGGTGTATAATATCAGCTACTCTATCGCGGGGTGGAGGAGTAGTACCTCGAGAGGCTCAAGATGGGCTTACTGATTGGAAACTTTCAGTAGAATTCTGCCAAATTCGGTGAAACCTTATCTTCGAAATCTTCAAAAGAAGATTGGTAATACCGAGCCAAGTCCTGATATAAGTCAGGAAAGGTGTAGAGACTAGATGGTAGACACCTACGTTTACAAAAATATGGTGAAGGTATAGTCCAGACCAACAAATCCACCGGAGTCGGTGGAGCAACAAAAGTTGTAGTGGTATGCATAACCTCTAGGCGTCCGTGCAATTCGGGCCCCCGCAACCATAACAAAGAAAAGCCTCGCCAAAAAGCGAGGCTTTTCTTTGTTTAAATATATCGAAACTCCTTAAATATTTTCTCGTAAAGGCCGATAATTCTATGAGTTTCTTCTTTGGTCAAAAGAAATTCCGAACCCTCATGGGCAACAGCGTTTCTGATTTTATGAACCTCCCAAGCATTATCCAGGTTGTCAAAGTCGCTTTTTTCTATTTTTTCCAATTTCTCTCCCAAACCCTCCCCTTTATAGCCCATCTTATCAACCATGTCCTCGAGCATAATGTCAGCTTCAAAAATAGCCATCTTCCAATCGCTCATGTTGTTAGATTCTAGGTAACTTAAAACCTTAGCCCATTTTTTCTCCATCTCATTTTCTAGAGCAGTGTGTTTATGCCCTCCGGAAGAAGTCTCATGTTCATCGTGCCCACCGTGTCCATGACCACCATGCCCGTGTCCTTTGGAAGAATGAAATTTTAGCTTTAACTGCTTATTGAGACGAGTAAGCTGGCGAACTGAATAAACTAAACCAATCAGAAACAAACCCGATACTAGTATAGAAATCGGTAGAAGATAAGAAAGAAGATGAATATAATAATTGTAAACGGCTGTCCAAAAAGGCTCGTCGCTTTGCCAAAAATTTACAAATTTTCCTATCAAATAACCGCCGACCACTATAATAAAAACCAAAATGCCGATAACCTCGAAAGGATCAGTGGTTTCTAAAATTCCAGTGGGAGCAGAGTGCTCTGTTTTTCCCTCTCGGGGCTTCCTCTCATGATTATTTTTTTCTGCCATGATAATAGTTTATGGTTGATAGTCTATAGTTTATAGTAAAAAAACACCAATAAGAAGCTAAATCCCTTCTCCTAGAAAATCTTTGCCGATTTTAAATAAAATATCTTCTCGAAAAGCAGGGCTGACTACCTGTAAGCCTATCGGCAAACCGTTTTTTGACAAACCAGATGGAAGAGAGATACCTGGCAAGCCAGCGATACTTGAAGGAGAAGCAAAAATATCAGACATATACATAGAAAGAGGGTCAGAAATTTTTTCGCCGATTTTAAAAGCCGGAGAAGGTGTCGTCGGAGTAAGAACCGCCCCCACCCCGGAAGGTCCGTTAAAAACAGTTTCGTAATCCGAGATAACCAAACTTCTGACTTGGTTGGCCTTTCCGTAGAAAGAATCATAATAACCGGACGACAAAACGTAAGTGCCTAAAATTATTCTCCTTCTGGCCTCGGCACCAAAACCAGAAGTTCTGGTTTTCAAGTAGTCACCTATTAAATTATCGCCTTCTTTGTGAAAACCGTACTTTACGCCGTCATAACGAGCCAAGTTTGAAGAAACTTCGGCCGGCATAATTATGTAATAAGCTGCCAAAGCATAGCCAGCATGAGGTAAAGAAATATTTTTTATTTCGTAACCCATTCGAGAAAGCTTTTCGACCGAAGATTTGAAATTATCCCTGACTTCCCCGTCAATCCCATCCATAGAAATGATATCCTCCGGAACTCCAAAAATTAATTTGTCGGGGATAGGTTTTTCTTCCGGTTCAAGAGAAGTCGAGTCCATCGGATCTTCTCCTTTTATTGAATTAAAAATTATTTCGGCATCTTCGACTGTTTTAGTCAGAGGGCCAATTTGGTCTAGAGAAGAACCCATGGCTAACAAACCATGCCTTGAAACTCGTCCGTAAGTTGGTTTCAAACCTACACAGCCACAAAGACTAGCCGGCTGACGGATCGAACCGTTTGTTTCAGATCCCAAAGCAGCCAAGGCTCCTTCCATCACGACAGCCGCTGCAGAGCCGCCCGAAGAGCCGCCCGGGACTCTTTCTGGATCAATCGGGTTATGAGTCACTCCATAAGCAGAGCTTTCTGTTGAACTTCCCATGGCAAATTCGTCCATGTTAGTTCTGCCTAAAAAAACAGTCCCTTCTTTTTTTAACTTAGCGACAACTGTGGAATCATAAACCGCCCTATAGTTCTCAAGAATTTTTGATGAAGCAGAAGCAATTTTACCCTTTATGAGAATGCTGTCTTTCAAAGCAAGCGGGATTCCGGTCAAAAGAGAAGCTTTGTTTTCTTTAAAAAGATTCTGAGCTTTTTCTGATTGATTCCCCCAATCATCATAAACTTCCAGAAAAGCATTGATCGAAGAATTTTTTTGATCAATGTTTTTGACATAAGCTCGAGCCAACTCCTTAACTGAAAAATCTCCCTTCGAGAGATGCGCGTGAGCTTTTTTAATTGTTAGATTTTTTAAATCCATTTCTATAAACTACAGACTATAAACTATAAACTGATTTACAGTATCTTCTTGACCTTAATATAATTCCCTTCTCTCCGCGGAGCAGCATTCAAAATAGCCTCTGTAAATTGTCCTCTCTCATGCGGTTTTTCATCTTCTCTAAAATTATTTTTTATCAGACTCCAGACACCAATCGGCTTTTGATCCGAAAGGGTTTTTTCACTGACTTCCTGTACTTGGCTTACAAAATCAAGAATAGAAGCAATATCTTTCCGAAAAGATTCCAGCTCTTGCCCTTCCAACTCTATTCTGGCTAATTCAGCCAATTTCTTTATTTCCTCTTGTTTTATAACACCCATGAAAGCTGTACTAAATACTAATCAGGTTAATTATACAAATAAATAAGCACTATTAGTAAGTTTTTATTTGGCCAATAAATTAAGAAATTCTTTTTCAGTAAGGATTTTTACTCCCAATTCCAACGCTTTTTCATACTTTGAGCCGGGATCTTCTCCAGCTACTACAAAATCGGTGTTTGAAGAAACTGAACTAGAGATTTCTCCGCCTGACTCTCTGATTTTTTCTTTTGCCTCTTCCCGAGACATAGACTCAAGAGTGCCGGTTAAAACAAAAGATTTACCGGAGATCCCGACTTTGTTTGAAACTGAAAATGTTTCCTTTTCTATAGTTACTAACTCAAGCAATTTATCCAGAAGTTTTTGATTTTTTTTGTCATTAAACCACTCCACAACCGATTCGGCGACTTTAGAGCCAATCCCGGGCAGCATATCTAATTCTTGAAAAGTAGCCCGCTTCAATCTCTGGATATCCTTAAAATGCCCGGCGATATCCAAAGCCATTTCTTCACCTACCAATGGAATCGATAGCGCCATTATGAATCTGGCTAGAGTAACTTTTTGGGCATCGGAAATAGCGCTCAAAAGATTGTCCACCGATTTCTCGGCAAATCGAGGAAGAGAAAGAAGGTCTCCTTTTTTCAGGGTAAAAATGTCCGGAAAACTTGAAATAAGTTTCGCATCGAGAAGTTGATCGATAACTTTAGGACCCAGTCCTTCGATGTTAAAAGTCTTCTTTGAAACAAAATGATAAAACTTTCTTTTTTGTTGCGCGAAAGAATTTTTATTTTTACAGCGCCAAGCTGCAGCCCCCGGGATTCTTTCGATAGCCACACCCCCGCCACAATCGGGCACATTCGAAGGCCAAACAAAAGGTTTTTCTTTGCCGGTGCGCATTTCTTTAACCACAGAAACAATGTCGGGAATAACATCTCCGGCTTTTTGTAAAATCACTGTATCGCCGATCCTGACGTCCAGTCTTTTTATCTCGTCTTCATTGTGAAGAGTCGCCCGCGAAACTGTCGATCCGGCAACCAAAACAGGACGCAGATGAGCAACGGGAGTCAAAACGCCGGTCCGACCGACTTGTAAAATAATATCCTCGACAACAGTCGTAACTTGCTCTGCCGGAAACTTAAGGGCGATAGCAAATCTCGGCGCTTTTCCCGTGTAACCTAAAATTTCCTGAAAATATTTTTCATTGACTTTGACTACAACGCCGTCCAAAAGGTAAGGTTCTTTACTAGCCTTGCCTTGCCATTCTTTCCAATAATTAATCACTTCTTCTATGGTTCGGCAAAGTTTGTAGTGCTTATTAACCTTAAAACCCAAATCCTCAAGAAGTTTCAACTCTTCAATTTGAGTTTCGGGTATACCAATATCAGAAAGAGACAGGTCGTAAACAAAATTATCCAACTCGCGCTTAGCCGCTATACGTGGATCTAACTGTCGGATAGACCCGGCAGCAGCATTTCTAGGGTTGGCAAAAAGGGGTAAATTTTTACTTTTCCTGTCTTTATTCAATTTTTGAAGACCTGTCTTACTCATCCAAACTTCGCCTTCGACTACCACATCAACTTTCTGTTTTAATTGCAAAGGAACGGACCCTATCGTCCGAATATTGTGCGTGACATCTTCTCCGATTTTTCCGTCGCCTCTGGTTGCGGCTGTTTTCAAAAAACCATTTTCATAATCAAGAATTATCTTTAAACCGTCAATTTTAAGTTCGGTTGTATAAGTCGGCTTTTGTTCTTGGCCTCTATCTTCTTTGAGGAATTTTCTTACCCTTTTATCAAAGTCTCTTATCTCGTCTTCAGAAAAAGCGTCGTTAAAAGACCACTGAGACACTTTGTGTTTTATTTTTTTAAAACCCTTCAAAGCTTCACCGGCGATTCTTTGCGACGGTGAGTCGGCGGTTTTTAGCTCCGGATATTTTTCTTCTATTTCAGCCAATTCATGCTTCAAAGAATCCAAAGCTTCCGGAGAAATCTCCTCTTTGTCTAAGACATGGTAAAGATAGCGATGGTGCTCTATAGTCTTTTTGAGCTTTTCCAGACGCTCTATTATCTCTTTATTAGGCTTTGGCATGGGAACATTTTACCACCCCTGCCGAGTACGAACTACCTCTAATAGTTGACTCTCAAAGCTCTTTCCACTCGCCTAGAGTCTCCTGTGTTACAAGTGTTGTAGCCGCGAGATTCTATTTCGGTTTCTATTTTAGTGATTTCTTCTCCCTCGATAGTCGCTGTTTTTACTATTTCAAGTGTAAAGCAAGGACCATTTTCTTCATTCTCACCATTTAAATAAAAGTTTGGGTCAGGAAATGTTTTTCCTCTCCATATGTATTTGTCTGGGTCTGGATCCCTTATCATCTGTATTCCCATTTTATCATTATCTACGCAAAACACATCTTCTACAGTAAAACTTCCTTCCGGGTCGGGAGGATTAAAACCGTTCCCTACTTCCGTATCATGATACAAAGCACACTCCGTTCCGGTGTTGGCGGCATAAAAAGCAATCTGAGAATCACGGCCGGTTTGAGTCAGGATAAGCTCTTTGAGAGTCAGGTTTGCAATAGCTGCAGTGAAAAGCATAGAGACAATCGTCACAGAAATCGCTATAAACAGAGTCATTCCTTTTTTATAATTGGGTTTTGTATGTAACATAATTTTATCCGCCGAAAGAAAGCCAGTTAAAGATATGCTCGGTCATAACAAAATTTTTATTCTGATTCAA
>Ga0210057_1002001_pt1 | contig 29968 bp, 27 predicted proteins | sample CryGeyCG2114_010_2_FD_183968 | JGI IMG/M metagenome (GOLD analysis project Ga0210057, IMG submission 183968) | Groundwater microbial communities from aquifer - Crystal Geyser CG10_big_fil_rev_8/21/14_0.10 (SPAdes) (version 2) | ecosystem: Environmental > Aquatic > Deep subsurface > Groundwater ...
CGCTTTTGCCGGTGTGATCAAATCCGGCGGGACGACACGGCGAGCGGCCAAGATGGTCGTACTGAACGTAGATCATCCGGATATTGTAGATTTTATCAATTGCAAGGTTGAGGACGAGAAGAAAGCTTGGGCTCTTATTGATGCCGGTTATGACGGCTCTCTGGACGGACCGGCTTATAACACCGTTTCTTTCCAAAATGCCAATAATTCGGTGCGGGTGAGCGATGAGTTTATGCAGGCTCTGGAAAATGACGGCGAGTGGCAAACGAAGGCGATTGTTACCGGCAAGACCATTGAGACTCTGAAGGCGCAAGAGATTATGCGCGCAATGGCCGATGCGGCTTGGACCTGTGGCGATCCGGGCATCCAGTACGATACGACCATTAATAATTGGCACACCTGTCTGAACACAGACCGTATTCACGCGTCCAATCCCTGCTCGGAATACATGTTTTTAAATGACACGGCTTGTAATCTGGCCTCGATTAACTTAATGAAGTTTCGTCGAGCTGACGGCTCTTTTGATGCGGCGAGTTTTCGTCAGGCGGTGCAAATATTCATTTTGGCGCAGGAAATTATTGTTGATAATGCCGGCTATCCGACGGAAAAAATTGAAGAGATGAGCCATCGTTATCGGACTCTGGGGCTGGGTTATGCCAACTTGGGCGCGCTACTTATGGCTCAAGGGTTGCCCTACGATGATGAGATGGGACGTGACTATGCGGCGGCGATTACGGCCATTATGACCGGTGAGGCCTATCGGGTCTCGGCTCTGATTGCCGAGAGAAAGGGATCTTTCCCTGGCTATACCGAGAATGTCGAACCGATGTTAAAAGTCATCAACCAGCATCAGCAGGCGGCCAGCAAACTCAAAGAAATCGCTATTGATCGCAATTTGAACAAATTGGCGCAGGCCATTTGGACGGAGGCCTATGATCTGGGCCAGAAGTATGGATATCGCAATGCTCAAGTAACCGTTTTGGCACCGACTGGCACCATTGCTTTTATGATGGATTGTACGACCACTGGCGTGGAGCCGGACCTGGCTCTCGTTAAATACAAAAAATTGGTTGGCGGTGGAGTATTAAAAATTGTCAATGAAACAGTGCCGGAGGCCTTGCAGAAACTTGGTTATCAGGAGAATCAAATTGCGGAAATCGTTGAATATATAGATGAACAAGACACCATTGAAGGCGCGCCACATTTGAAGGAAAAACATCTGCCGGTTTTTGATTGCTCCTTCAAGCCGGCAAAGGGCAGTCGCTCAATCCATTATATGGGGCATATTCGGATGATGGCGGCGGCGCAACCATTCGTTTCTGGCGCTATTTCCAAAACGGTTAATATGCCGAGTGACGCCACCGTTGAAGACATAGAGGATGTTTATCGGCAGGGGTGGAAGATGGGTCTTAAGGCCATCGCTATCTACCGAGATGGCTGTAAACGCACCCAGCCTCTTAATACTTCTAAAGAGGAGAAGAAAGAGAGCGCGCCAAAGCGTCGTCGCTTAGCTGATGAGAGACAGTCTGTGACTCATAAATTTTCAGTCGGTGGACACGAGGGGTATCTCACGGTGGGGCTTTATGATGACGGCAAGCCGGGAGAGATTTTTGTCACTACGGCCAAGGGTGGTAGCACGCTCAATGGCATTATGGACGCTTTTGCGCTTTCGATTTCCATCAATCTTCAGTATGGCGTACCGCTCAAGGTATTGGTTGATAAATTTTCGCATATGCGTTTTGAACCGCTCGGTTTTACCACCAACAAAGATTTACCGATGGCCAAATCAATTATGGACTATATTTTCCGTTGGATGGAAATGCGTTTCTTGAAAACCGAGTCAGAGGATACGAAGCCGGTGGCGGTTTTACCAGAGCTGAATGGTGAAGGGGCGATGTCAAATTTGACGGAAGGCAGTGACAAACAATTGGAACTCGATGTGGCTTTGGACAGACGAAACAATTTTGTCTTTGTTAATCAAGCTGACGCTCCGCCATGTCCGGAATGTGGCTCCATTACGGTTCGGAGTGGCAACTGTTATAAGTGTATGAATTGTGGCGTTAGTCTCGGTTGTAGTTAGCGGTTAGTTGGGTTACGCTATTTCTGGTATGTCAATTCTTTTTGGCTTTGTTGATTTTCTAATCAACGTTGTTTATATCTTGATTTTTGTGCGGGTGATCGCGTCTTGGATGCGGATTGGTTTTCATAATCCACTGATGCGAATGGTTTATGAAGTAACCGAGCCGATGTTGGCATGGATCCGTCGTCTGATCCCGACGATAAGCGGTATCGACTTTTCGCCGTTGATTTTATTGATTTTGCTTGGCCTGGCGCAAGAGCTTTTGCAAAAGCTCTTGTTGTCATGAGTATGAGAGTTCGAGCAAAGGTCAGACCACGCGCTCAACAAAATAAAATCTCCGATCTCGGAGATAATTTTTTTGAGATTAGTGTCAAGGCCCTACCCGTGCGCGGTCAAGCCAATCGAGAAGTTATCAAGCTTTTGGCTGAACGTTTTGGCGTTACACAAGGTCAGGTCAAACTGATCGTTGGTGGCGGTGGCCGCATGAAACTTTTCGATATCGATATTTAGTGATTAGTGACTTGTAATCAGTAATTGAAGACCGTCATTCCGGCTTGCGCCAGCCCTGTCGTAGCTTGGGAGAGCGAAGTCGGGTCCGGGAATCTCCTCGGCAAACAATAATGTGAGATTCTGGAGTCGTCCCGACAAGTCGGGGCTCCCCAGAATGACGGCTAGAGCTCAGGCGGGTATAATGAGAAATATGGCTAAACATAAATTTCAATCCGTTGATCCAAGGCAAAGCTTCCCGAAATTAGAGGAGGAAGTTTTGAAATTTTGGGACAAAGAAAAGATTTTTGAAAAAAGTTTGGCCAAAAATAAAAAAAGAAAATGCTTTGTTTTTTTTGAGGGTCCGCCCTCGGCGAATGGCGCGCCGGGCTTGCATCATCTGATTGCTCGTTATTACAAAGACATCATGCCACGTTTTAAGACGATGCAGGGATTTTACGTGGAGCGTAAGGCCGGCTGGGATACGCACGGTCTGCCGGTGGAGCTCCAGACGGAGCGGAAGCTAAATATTTCCGGCAAGCCACAGATCGAAAATATTGTGAAGAACGATGCGCATGCCTCCATTGCCAAATTTAACGAGGAGTGCCGCAAAACAGTCTGGACTTATAAGGAGCAGTGGGATGAAATTACGCGTAGGATTGCCTTTTGGTTGGATTTAGAGAGCCCTTATATCACTTATGACAACAATTACATTGAGTCGCTCTGGTGGGTGATCAAACAGATTTGGGAGAAAGACCTGCTTTACAAAGATTATAAAGTGGTGCCGTATTGCCCGCGTTGTGGAACGGCCCTATCTTCGCACGAGGTGGCGCAAGGCTATCAAGACGTTACGGAGGATTCCGTGTACGTTAAATTCAAGATTAAGAATGAAAAAGATACTTATCTTTTGGCTTGGACAACGACGCCCTGGACATTGCCGGCTAACGTAGCTTTGGCGGTGGGGGAGAAAGTCACATACGTGAAAACTAAGGTAGGCAAAGATATCCTCATTTTAGCCAAGGATCGGCTGGAAGAGGTCGTGACTGACGATCATGACGTCATTGATGAGGTCGCTGGCAAGGAGTTGCTGGGTTTGGAATATGAGCCACTTTATAACTTCATTAAATATGACGAGAAGGCTCATTATGTGGTCCCGGCCGATTTCGTGACCACGGAAGACGGCACCGGCATCGTCCACACCGCTGTAATGTACGGTATCGACGACTTTGAGCTTGGGGGCAAAATCGGCTTGCCCAAAAAACATTTGGTGGATTTGGAAGGCCGTTTTATTAAAGAAGTGAAGCCTTGGGCGGGTATGTTTGTTAAGGATGCAGATCCGCTGATCGTCGAAGATCTGCGCAAATCCGGCAAGCTTTACCAAGCTCTGCCGCATAAACACAGCTATCCTTTCTGTTGGCGTTGTGATACGGCTCTGCTTTATTACGCCAAAGATTCTTGGTTTGTGAAGATGAGCGGTCTGCGTGACAAATTGCTTAAAAATAATCAAAAGATTAACTGGGTGCCAGAGCACCTAAAAGAAGGCCGTTTTGGTGAGTGGTTGCGAGAGATTAAGGACTGGGCTTTCTCTCGCGAACGTTATTGGGGCACGCCACTGCCGATTTGGGAATCGGAAGATGGCGAAAGAATCTGTATCGGTTCCAGGAAAGAACTAAAAGAACTGGCCAAGAATCAGAAAATGATCGGTGATGACTTTGATATGCATCGACCCTACGTTGATGACATTGTGCTAGTGAAGGATGGCAAGGAATTCAGACGGGTACCGGAAGTGGTGGACGTTTGGTTTGACAGTGGCGCGATGCCTTTTGCCCAGTGGCACTATCCTTTTGAAAATAAAGAGCGAATTGATGAGGGCACTTCTTTCCCGGCTGACTATATTTCCGAGGCGGTTGATCAGACACGGGGCTGGTTTTACACGCTACTTGCGGTCTCAACTTTATTGGATAAAAGCGAGCCGTATAAAAATGTTATTTCGCTTGGCCACATTCTGGATAAACATGGCAAAAAGATGAGCAAGTCCAAGGGGAACGTTGTTGATCCTTGGGAGCTTATCAATGAATTCGGTTCCGATGCCGTTCGTTGGCATATGTACACGATGAGCCAGCCGGGTTTGCCGAAAAACTTTGACCCCAAAGATGTCCAAGTGGTCTTGCGCCGTTTCCTGCTAACGCTTTGGAACACGTATTCGTTCTTTGTGACTTACGCACTGGCTAATGATTTTGAGCCAAGCGGCAAACTAAAAAGTAAAAATCAATTGGACCGATGGATTCTTTCGGAGCTAAATCTGTTGATTGAAAAAGTGACATCTAATCTTGAGCATTACAGTATTACCGATGCGGCTAATAGAATCGACGATTTTGCGCAGAAGCTTTCGAACTGGTATGTGCGTCGTTCTCGCGAGCGTTTCTGGCAAAATGAGGATATGGCTGATCAACTTTCTGCGCACGAGACCCTTTATCATGTTCTTCTGGAAATCAGCAAGCTTATGGCGCCGTTCACGCCGTTTGTGGCCGAAAGTTTGTATCGGGGATTGAATGGAGGGGGCGAGTCGGTACATCTGGCCGATTGGCCAGATGTTGACGGGAAAATGATTAATAAACAATTGAGTACGACTATGAATGAAGTCCGGGAGCTCGTTTCACTGGGCTTAAAAGAACGAGCCGAAGCCGGCATCAAAATTCGTCAACCCTTGGCGAGCTTAAAAGCAACCACGGGGGTTAAATTACCGAAATGGGCGGTGGGGCTTATTGAAGATGAGGTCAATGTCAAAAGGGTTGCAGTGGGGGTTGGTAAAGAGCGTAAGGTGGAGCTTGATATTGAGCTGACGCCGGAACTAAAGTCCGAGGGGCTGGCGCGTGATTTTATTCGAGCCCTGCAACAGGCGAGAAAGGAGAGGGGGTTTAAAATGGGTGATCGCATCAAAGTGATTTATAAAACGGAGGATAAGGTGCTGGCTGAGGCCATCGTTAAGCAACGGAATCTGATTGAGGCCGAAACTCTGGCCACCGAGCTAAAGGCAGGCGTGGCTGGTGGCGAGAATCTGGCGGTCGGTGACTATCACGCGAAGCTTGACCTAAAATAGTTTTTCATCTAAACTCGGTAAGTATTCAAAAAGTCTAGAAATGAAATTTGCGGTTGTCAAAACAGGTGGTCGACAGTATATTGTCTCCGAGGGGAGCAAGCTTAAAGTTAACCGTCTGGTTGGCGAGATCGGTGGCAAAGTCGAACTGTCGGCGGTTTTGATCGCCAATGGAGCCAAGATTGAGCTTGGCCGACCCTTAGTTGAGGGCAAGACGGTTGAGGCCGAGATTGTAAGTCAAGGCAAAGACAAAAAGGTGACAATTTTCAAAATGAAGCGACGCAAGCGCTATCGTCGCTTGAAGGGGCATCGACAACAGATTACTGAACTTAAAGTGACAAAAATATAGCTTCCGTTGGGGAGCTATATTTTTGTCATCCTGAACTTGATTCAGGATCTGTCTTTTTATTATTTAAACCCCAGATTCCAAATCTAGTTTGGAATGACAATTTTAGCAAAAAATAAACGGCTCCCGCCCATATTGCTTACGCAAAATAAGGCGGGCAGGCGTTCATTCGCCGTTTATTTTTTTGTGCTAAATGCTAATTTCTATTGCAGGTCCTTACCGTAAGCTGGTCGGCTGGCTACTTCAAACTGATCAAAGGGATAAAGTACGACCCAAACGCGACCGATGATGTTGGTGCGTGGCAGGATGCCCCAAGAACGAGAATCAGAGCTGTTATTGCGATTGTCGCCCAAGACAAAATATTCATCAACATTGCCGTCTTCGTCCACACGGCCGTCGAGATCGTTGTCGACGCCGTCTCGAGCGTCCTCGTCCGTACGGCCATCGCCATCGTCATCGTAGTTCGCTTTGCCCAGGGTCGTGATTAGGTTGCCGGTTTGGTAGGGGTGGATGTAATTCTCGACCAGGCGTTTGCCATCAGGGTTGTCTTGGTTGGTGATGTAAACATGATTGTCGCGAATTTCGACTTTCTCGCCGGGCAGAGCCACAATTCTTTTAATGAAATTAAAGGCAACGTTCTGTGGGAATTTGAAAACAATTGTCTCGCCACGACCAGGGGAGCGCAGGCGATAACTGACCTGATCAACGACGACATATTGGCCATCGTGAAAATTCGGCTCCATCGATGAGCCACTGATATAAAAAGGTTGGACCAAAAAGAAACGGATCAAGAAAGCGATGCCGAGAACGGTGGAAACGGTCTTGAAAACGTCGTAAATAAAAGTAACGACGCCGACAAAAACACTAAACCCCGCGTTTCGGCCTACAGCCATTTTTTCAACCATAACGTTTTTGATTTTTAATTACAGAGACATTTTACCAGAAAAAAGGAATTTTGATAAAAAGCTCATCGTCATTCTGCTCCCGATACTAAAGAATCGGGAAGCCGCTCACGCAGTGTATCGGCTCAAAAGCGTCCAGAATCTCACTTGTCATTGCGAGCGAAGCGAGTAATATCCCCCAAAAAATAAGCGGTCTTTCGACTTCGCTCAGGGTCTTTGACCGGTTTTGTTTGAGCCGCAAGAAACTTGGCAAAAAGCGCCCTCCAAGCGTAGTATTTTGGTAGAATTATTTATGAAGGCGACTCGCCCCTCACACAACACACGATGTGGCGGGGTGGATAAGAAGCCCAAATGGGTAGAAGTATAGTATTGATTTGATAGCATAAGAATTGCTTCTGTGTGAAGGGCGATTAGCTCAGCTGGTTAGAGCGCACGATTCACATTCGTGAGGTCACTGGTTCGAATCCAGTATCGCCCACCAGAGTAAAAATTAGTAAAAAATAAATGGCTCCCGCCCGTATTTGCTTATCGCAAAATAAGGCGGGCAGGCATTCATTCGCCGTTTATTTTTGAGTAAACCCTTGCTTTGTGGATGAGGATTTTATATACTGGGAAAGTTATAAAAAACATGCTTAGGGATTGGTTAAAAAAGTCCTCCCAAAGACGGGCGAACTCTCTCTGTCTTTTGGGCAAATGGTCAAGGGGACCTAGGCAGGTGTAAATAAGGACAAACAATTATGAGCGTTAAGTTCAAAGTCGAAGACTTGCTTGAGGCCGGTGTGCATTTTGGCCACCAGACGCAAAGATGGCATCCGAAGATGAAGCCATTCATTTTTACGTCAAAGAAAAATATTCATATTATTGATCTCTATCAAACGGAAAAAATGCTCAAAGAGGCCCTTCTATTTTTGGAGACATTAAAAAAGAGGGGCGGGAGCATCCTTTTTGTCGGTACCAAGAGACAAGCGGCGCCGGTGATCGAAAAATATGCTCTATCGGTCAAGATGCCGTATGTGAACAAGCGTTGGCCGGGCGGGTTGCTAACCAATTTCAAGACTTTGGGCCAAAGAATCGGATATTTTCGCAAATTGGAGGAAGAAGCAAGCAAGCCGGAATTTTCTAATCTGACCAAAAAAGAACGTTTGATGGCGGAAAGGAAATTGGCTCGAGGCAAAGAGCTTTTTGCCGGTGTTTTGCAAATGACCAAAGTGCCGGAAGCGATCTTCGTGGTTGATATTATCAAAGAAAAAAACGCCGTGGCCGAGGCCCATCGTCTAGGGATCCCGATTATCGCTTTGGTCGATACCAACACCGACCCAGACCTAATCACGTATCCGATTCCGGCTAATGACGATGCTCTAAGCTCCGTTGAGCTGTTGACCAAGCTTGCAGCCGAGTCTGTTCGGGGTGGCTCTACCAAAGAAAAGCCCGCGACCGCAGATGCGCCAAAGCCATCAAAAAAGAAATCAAAGAGTGAGAGTGTATAATTTGAATTGTTTAATCTTTGAATTATGGCTGATAAAAATAATTTAGAAAACGTCCAAAAATTACGCGAGATAACGAAAGCTGGCGTGATGGATATCAAAAAAGCGCTGGATGAAGCGGGGCATGATTTTGACAAAGCCTTGGCGATTTTACAAGCGCGTGGGGCTGAGATTGCTGCCAAAAAATCCGAACGGGAGATAAAGCAGGGGCTCATTGGGAGCTACATACATATGGGTGGCGTGGCCGGCGCTCTGGTGGAGATCGGTTGCGAAACCGACTTCGTGGCTCGCACGGATGAATTCAAAGAGTTGGTCAACGACATTGCAGTGCATGTGACCGGCATGAACCCAAAGCATATTGCGCGTGAGGATATCCCGCAAGAAATTCTCAAAGAGCACAAAAACGATTTAGAGGATTACACCAAAGAGAGCTGTCTCTTGGAACAGGCTTTTATCAAAAGACCGGAGATAACGATTCGTGAATATATCCAAGAGAAGATTGGCGAGATTGGTGAGAATATCCGCGTGACTAGATTCGAGCGCTATCAGATAGGGGAATAAATAAAATGGAGGAAGCTCTAAAAGCAAAATTTAAAGAGGGGGCTTTGGAAGCGAAGCAGTTTTTGGTACGTGAGTTGATTGCTCTTCAGACCGGACGCGCGAATACGCAAATGATTGAAGGCTTAAGCGTTGATTCGTATGGTTCCATGGTGCCTTTAAAACAGTTGGCAAGTTTGTCGGTCGTTGATCCACGGACAATCGTGATTTCGCCGTGGGATAAGGGCAATCTGGGTGGAATCGAAAAAGCTGTGGCTGAAAGCGGGCTGGGATTTTCTAGTAATAACGATGGCAGTGTTGTCCGAGTGAGTGTGCCACAATTGACCGAAGAGCGAAGGCTCCAATTGGCAAAACTGGTTGGCAAGTCTTTGGAAGAGGCGAAGATCTCTTTACGCAATCATCGTCGCGAGATGATGGAGGCGGTTGAGTCCAAGTTTAAAAACAAGGAGATTGGCGAGGATGAAAAAATCCGCTTCAGCAAAGAGTTGCAGGAGCTTTTTGATAGTGAGAACAAGGGTCTCGAAGAGATTGCAGGCAAAAAAGAAGCAGAAATAAAATCGATTTGATTTGAAATTAGAACCCCCTAAACATATCGCTATCATTTTGGACGGCAATCGTCGTTGGGCTAGGGAACGTGGCCTACCTTATTTTATGGGACACGAGCGGGGTATGCGGCGAGTTCGGGAGATCGCTGAATACGCTCAAAAGTCGGGGGTGAAGATTCTGACCGTTTTCGCTTTTTCGACCGAGAACTGGAAACGTTCCGTTGAAGAAAAGAAACACTTGTTTCGTATTTTTGAGGAGATGATTGATGCTTATGTCAATGAGTTGGTTGGCAAAAATGTGCGTATTAATATTTTGGGCGATCCCGCCCCTTTCCCGGATAGATTGCGACGCAAGATCGTCGAAGTTATGGCCAAAACCGAAAAGAACAAAGACTTCATTTTTAATGTCTGCCTCAATTATGGCGGGCGGGCGGACATTGTCCGAGCGGTCCACAAAATCGTCAAAACCAAAACTCCGGTCAATAAAATTACCGAGAAGTTGGTTGACGAGAATCTTTATACTGCCGGTCAACCGTCGGTGGACCTGCTTATTCGTACCAGTGGCGAACAGAGAATCAGTAATTTTGTTTTTTGGCAGGCGGCCTATGCCGAGCTTTATTTCCCCAAGATTCATTGGCCGGCCTTTACCAAGCGCGACTTGGATAAAGCAATCGCTGAGTATTGGCGGCGAGAACGGCGTTTTGGAGGTAACAAGAAATGATTGTCGGCATTATCATTATTTTAGTTTTCGGATTGCTCATTCTTTTTCACGAACTGGGCCATTTTCTTGTGGCTCGTCTGAATGGTGTCAGAGTTGAGGAGTTCGGGATTGGGATCCCGCCACGCATCATTGGCTGGCGTCGGGGTGAGACCTTTTATTCACTGAACTGGATTCCGATTGGGGGCTTTGTACGACTGTTTGGCGAAGGAGCTGTGACGGAAATGGAGGATAAACATGCGCTTGGCAATAAAACGGTTTGGCAGAGAGTCAGCATCTCTGTCGCCGGTGTCTTTGCCAATTTGCTGATTGCTTACCTTCTTTTGATGGTGGCTTTTTGGAGCGGGATGCCGCCGATTGTTGGGGATCCTGCCGCTTATGGTATTAATCCAGAGCAACTATCGACGGTTGCCGTCATTTCGACAGTTTCCGCCGATTCTCCGGCCGGAGAGTCGGGCCTTAGACCCGGTGATCAGGTTTTGAACATTGGCGGTCAAGAGATTTCTGACGGGCCAACCGTTGCTGACCGGATTGATATTTCAAGCGGAGCGGAGACATCGATAGTTATTTTGCGAGATGGGGTAAGGGAGACGGTGACTCTTCGGCCGACTTTTGACGCGCAGCTTGACCGTTATACGATCGGCATCGGTTTGGACACCTTCATTTCCAAAGTAAGTTATAATACTTTAAGAGTACCCCTTTATGCTTTGCGTGAAATTTTACTTTTGACCTTTTTTGTTTTGCAAGCTATTTGGGGATTTCTGGCCGGTCTTTTTTCCGGAACCGGTATCGCCGAAGATGTGGTGGGACCCATCGGGCTGATTGGTCTGGGTGGACAGCTGATTACTCAGGGGTGGCTGAGCGTGGTGCGTTTTGCAATCCTGCTCTCTGCCAATCTGGCCGTTATCAACATCATTCCCTTTCCGGCCCTAGATGGAGGTAGGCTCTTTTTCCAGATTATTGAAGTTTTGCGGGGTCGTAAGATAAATCCGATAACAGAAAATCGTATTCACAGTTTGGGTTTTGTGTTGGTACTGGGGCTTATTTTTGTTATCACCTATAGAGATATTTTGAGATTGTTTTAAATGCGTTTTTCCCAAATTTTTATCAAAACCTTACGTGAAGCTCCAAAGGGAAGCGACACCAAAAGCGCAGAGCTACTTATGCGCGGCTCTTTTGTGGATCAGTTGGGCGCGGGCATTTATAGTTATCTGCCTTTGGGCCTAAGGGTCATTCACAAAATAGCCAATATTATCCGTGAGGAGCTAGACAAGCTACCGCACACTTCGGAGCTACAGTTGCCGGTTTTGCAACCCAAGAGTCTTTGGCAAAAGAGTGGACGCTGGGAGAGCTTGAAGGGGGTGATGTATCAATTGAAGGACAGCTCTAACAAAGAGTTGGGGCTGGGTTTTACGCATGAAGAGCCGATTTATGACATCGTTCAGCGCAACATTAGCTCTTATCGCGATCTGCCGCTGGCTCTGTACCAGATCCAGTCCAAGTTTCGCGATGAACCGCGGCCTCGTGGCGGTATTTTGCGTGGGGTGGAGTTTCTGATGAAAGATTTGTACAGTTTTCATCTCGATATGAAGGATCTTGAGAAATACTATTGGCGGGTGAGCAAAACCTACCTTAAGATCTATAAACGGTTGGGGTTGAAAGATGTTTATATCGTTGAGGCCAGTGGCGGCGTTTTCACTAAAAAGGTTTCGCATGAATTTCAGGTGTTGGCCGAAGCGGGGGAGGACAAAATCGCTATTCGCAGGGGTAAGAAATTTGCTCTTAATTTAGAGATTGCCCGAAAAAGCGACCTGAAAAATGCGCGCATCGTTCGGAGCATTGAAATCGGCAATATCTTTAATTTTGCGGACAGCTACGCTAAATATATGAACGGTTATGTGACGGATAGCGCCGGTCTGCGTCAGCCAATTCTTTTGGCCAGTTATGGTATCGGCATCAGTCGTTTGGTGGGGACATTAGTAGAGCTCAACCATGATGAGCGGGGCATCGTCTGGCCGGAGGCCGTGGCGCCGTTTGCGGTGCATGTGGTGGGCCTAGATCTCGCGCAAAGCAAGGTCAAAAAAGCTTTCAACGATTTGCTTGATAACTTTGATAGACGAAACATTGAGTATCTGGCCGATGATCGCGATGCGCCGGCCGGCATCAAGTTTCACGATGCCGATCTCATCGGCATCCCCAAGCAGGTGATTGTCAGCGAGAAAAATCTCTTGGCTGGTAAGTTTGAGCTGAAGAGTCGTAAGGGCGGTAAATCAAAATTTGTCAAAGCGGTGGAGCTCTATAAATTACTAAGCTGATGGCCAAAATCATTAACGGTAGAGAAATGGCCTTGGCAATCGCTTCAAGGCTAAAGAAAAAAGTGTCAAGACGCAAAGATGTGCCGTCGTTGGATATTGTTTTGATTGGACATTTGAGCGCTTCAGAGATTTACGTCAACAAGAAAGTCGATTTCGGAAAAGAGGTTGGCATAAAGGTGAACGTTCATCAGTTGGAGCCGAGGGTGAGTCTGGCCAAAGTCAAGTCGCTAATTGGCCGTCTGAACGCCAAAAAGAATAATGGTATTATCATCCAGTTGCCTCTGCCCAAAAAATTCTCAGCTTACGAAATCGTCAATTTGGTCAAAGCTGAAAAAGATATGGACGGACTTACGGCCATCAATCAAAATCGAGTTTTCTGGCACGAGGTCGGCATCTTGCCGGCGGCGGCTCGGGCCGTGGTTCATCTTTTGGAACTGGCCAAAGTGAGCTGGCGTGGCAAGAAAGTGGCTCTGGTCGGCTTTTCACCGCTTCTGGGCGTGCCGCTTCTTGGTTGGCTAATCCAAAAGGGCGCCACGGTCAATGTAACCCATCGGCAGACTTGGCATCTGGATAGAGAAACGAATCGAGCCGATGTCGTCATCACGGCCACGGGTATACCGAGACTAATCAAGGCCAAACATGTGAAGAAAAGCGCCGTGATTATCGACATCGGTATTAGCAAATACAGGGGGCATATCAGCGGGGATGTGGATTATGACAAAGTTCTGCCAAAAGCAAAATTTATCACTCCGGTGCCCGGTGGTGTGGGGCCATTGACGGTTGCTTTTCTTTTTGATAATTTACTTCATACTAAGATTAAAAAAATAATCAAAAATTGATGGTAATGAGCAAACAGAAACAAGTCTTAACCAAAGAGGGGCTAGCCAAACTTGAGGACAAGCTGACCAAATTGATGGAGGAGCGCAAAAAAACAGCTGTGCAGATTCGTGAAGCGCGTGAATTTGGCGATTTGGCGGAAAACGCCGAATACGCGGCGGCTCGCGATCGTCAGGCTTTGGTTGAAAGCCAGATTGCCGAGGTTGAGGCGCGGATTAAAGATTCGGAGGTTGTCGAAGGGACCAACCATGATAATTCTCACGTGACCATCGGCCATACGGTGACCATCGAGGTTAGGGGCCAAAAAAAGGACTTCACCATCGTCGGCAAAGATGAATCTGATCCTGCTAGGGGTAAGGTTTCTAATGAATCGCCAATTGGTCAGGCCTTGATGGGTTCTAAAATCGGCGATGAAGTTGTTGTTGAGACGCCATCGGGGAACACAAGATACAAGATTAGGAAAATTTCTTGAGTTAGAGATCAGAGACTAGAATTTAGAGATTAGTATCAAAAAAATAAATGGCTCAAATTTTGAGCCATTTATTTTATAATTTTTACTAGTTACGAGTTACTAATTACGGATTACTAGTTACGAGCCTATCGCTTCTTTCAGTCTGCCTTCCAAAAATTTTTTGTCCAACACGCTTAGGAACCAGCCGGCTTTGGGGCCGCTGTCTTTGTCTAAGATGATGCGGTATAAGCCAGAGAAGAATTCCTGTGGCTCTAGTTCGCTTTCTTTGCGGATTTCGTGAAGCTCGTAATGTAGCTTCTGGCCATCCAACTTCTTCTGCTTTTCAATGTAATCAAGCAAACGAGCCAGAGCCGTTTTAATTTTCGGACCAAATTTTTTGGCCGACTCCGGCAGCTCAGTTTGGATATTGAGCTGGTACTTGTCTGGACTATACTTCTCCAGCCAAAGTTTGGCGTAATCGGTTCTTAATTTCAGCTCGGCCAGATCTTCTTTAATCAATTTGTCGCCTTTCATATTCGTTACTTCTTTTTTCAAATCAATATGTGGCATCTGCCTCAGATAGGCAATCTGAGAAAAGCGCGGCAAAAATCTTTTGACCATTTTTCTTTTGGGATGAATTAGCTCGAAGAGACGAGCGAAGTCGTCTTTCTTGCCGGAGAAATAGCCTGCGGCTAGTCGATCATATTCATCATAAAGACTTGGAATTGTATCTCCGGTCGGATCAAAATCCAGTTCATGTTTTGGCTGTTTTTGGATCAGGAGCAAACGAAGTATGGGAGTCGGAAGTAATTCAGCCAGTTCAAAGGCGGAAACACCAAGCCCCTTGGATGAAGACATTTTTTTGCCAGAGATAACAAAAAAATTGTATGGGATATCAAAAGGTGGTTGGATTTTGAAAATCTCACGAGCGATGGCATTGGCCACCTCCCGTGAACCGCCCTTGGTGGAATGGTCTTTGCCGCCACCCTCGATATCGACTCCAAAGACAGCGAACTTAGCCGCCCATTCTATCTTCCACGGCAATTTGCCGTTTTTTTTGACGGCTTCCTCTAGCCAGCCAGCTTCTTTATCTGAATCGGCAATTTGTTTGTAGATGCTGCGAATTTCATCTTTGTGCGCCAAGGCAGCTTTAACATATTTATCATATTTGCCCTGGCCGTAAACTTCGCTGGAGCGGTAATAGGTTGGTATGAAATTCGTTTTTTTAACGGCTGCTTTAAAATTCGGAATAAAGTATTCAGCCCAGTTTTTAGCCTTACCATCAGGAGCTGGGACTTGGGTCAGGAGTTTGCCCAGTTCTTTCTTGTATTTTTTCTGATCAACGTAATTCGGAATACCGTCGAAGAGGTCGTAGTCGTTGAGCTCGAAAAGATATCTGGCCTTAATGCCTTTTGCCTGTAAAAGTTCGTAGATAAGCCCATGGATAGCCACTCCGCGCAGGGAGCCAACGTGAACCTCGCCAGAGAGGGTTTTTTCATCACGAATAATAAGCGGACTACCGGCCGCTATTTTTTTGGCAAAAACTTTCTCAATTTGTTCAACAATTTTGTCTCCCCAGAACATAACTCAAGTATACCCGAAGTTAGCGAAGAGTTAAGAATCAAAAGTGGCGAATGGCAAGACGAGAAAGGTGTTAAAATGGAGATACGATGTTAAGTTCTGATTTTATTGAAACCAATCAAAAGCTAGTCAGGGAAAGTCTCAAGAAGCGAGGCAGCAAGTTTAATTTGGACAAGTTTCTCGAAGTAGCTAGGAAGTATCATAAGATTTTGCTTGAAGTGGAGGAATTGCGCTCGAGGGCGAATATGGCGGCCAAGAAGAGGGAGGTCAAAAAGGGTCGCGAGTTGAAAAAAAAGCTGGTGATAAAAGAGAAAGCATTTGGCGAAGTGGAGGAGATTTATCAGGAGCTGAATTTAGCTCTGCCGAATATTGTCCTTGATGATGTCCCGGCTGGAGGAGAACGGGACTTCAAAATTCTTAAGACTGTTGGCCAGCCGAAGAAGCTGGGCTTTGCCCCGAAGGATCATCTGGAGCTGGGCGAGGAGCTGGATATCATTGACACCAATGCCTCAGCCAAAGTTTCTGGTTCTCGTTTTTTCTACTTAAAAAATGAAGGAGTCCTCTTAGAATTTGCTTTGATTCGTTTCGTACTGGATAAACTGTTAAAGAAAAAATTCATCCCGATGATCACGCCGCAACTGATTAACGATCAAGCGTTAACGGCCGGTGGCTTTATGCCGACCGGGGACGAGATTTATCGGACACAGGATGGCCTCTCTTTGATTGGCACTTCGGAACAAACTTTGCTTGGCTATCATTTGAAAGATACTCTGGACAAATTGCCTTTACGTTATGCCGGTTTTTCGACTTGTTTTCGTCGCGAGGCCGGCTCTTATGGTAAGGATGTTCGTGGCATCTTGCGCACGCATCAATTCGACAAGATCGAAATGTTCTCATATGTTTTGCCGGGGGATTCAAAAAAAGAACAGGATTTTCTTTTAAAAATTGAAGAAGAGATCGTCAGAGATCTTGGTTTGCCATATCGCCAAGTTCTTCTGGCGGCGGGGGACACGGCACCGCATTTGGCGCGGACCGTTGATACCGAAGTTTGGATGCCAGCGCAGAACAAGTATCGCGAGACGCATTCCTGTAGCCAAGCGTTGGATTATCAGTCGCGACGGGCCAAGATTAAATTTAAGAACGCTAAGGGTGGGTCGGGTTTTGCCCACACATTAAATGGGACAGCTGTCACCAATCGAACAATGATTGCCATCTTAGAGAATTATCAGAAAAAAGACGGTAGTGTGGCGATGCCGAAAGCTCTGCATAAATACACTGGCTTTAAGACTATCAAACGTAAGTAAGGAGGTGCTTATGAAGATGGGACCGATTTCGATCTATGCGAAGGATCTGAAGCTGACTTCGATTCTGAAAGACTACGCTGAAAAAAAGGTCGGTAAGTTGGCGAAGTATGGTGTCAAGATTGTCGAAGCCAGGGTGGAGCTTCGTTTCTCCGAATCCGGTCGCAAGAGCGGTAAAGCGTTTTACGCCGAGGTCAATATGCGTTTGCCCAAGAAAACTTTGCGAGTCAGTGAGCAAAACGCCGATATTTTTGCGGCGATTGACGCTCTCGAAGCCAAACTCCGCAAACAGATTCGTAAATATAGAACTAAATTCACGATTGATCGTGAAGAGATTCGGGCAAGGAAGGAAACGGTTGATGTTGAATAATCGCCACTTGTCATTCCAGCGCTGAATTAAATTCAGCATAAACTTTTGAGCTGGAATCTAAGAATCATCAGAGCTGGATCCCAGATCGTAGTCTGGGATGACAATTCATCCAACAAAAAATAAACGGTTCCCGCCCATATTGCTTACGCAGAATAAGGCGGGCAGGCAAAAAATGAGCCGTTTATTTTTGAGTTGAAAAAGCTCTAAATATGCTATGATAAAGCCCGTAAAGTAATTATTTTTCAATGAGTTTTTGGGGACGAATATTTGGTGACCAGAATGAAAAAGAATTAAAAAAATTAGCGCCGCTGGTTGCAAAAATAAATGAACTGGAGCCGGGCATTTCGGCTTTGGCTGACGATGCCTTAAAAGCCAAAACGGCAGAATTCAGGCGCGCTTTTGCCGATGGGGCGAGTTTGGACGATTTGCTTCCGGAAGCTTTTGCCGTGGTGCGCGAGGCGGCCAAGCGGGTCCTCGGCGAGCGGCCGTACGATGTCCAGCTGGTTGGCGGTATCGCGTTGCATCAAGGCAAGATCGCCGAGATGAAAACTGGTGAGGGTAAAACTTTGGCCTCGACCTTGCCGATTTATCTAAACGCTCTGGCGGGCAGGGGAGTGCATGTGGTGACGGTGAATGAATACTTGGCTCGTCGTGATGCGGAATGGATGGGCAAGGTTTATAATTTTCTCGGTCTGGCGGTAGGGCTGACCACCTCCAACCAGCCGTATGAGGTGAAACGGAACGCCTATGCGGCGGACATCACTTATGGTACGAATAACGAATTTGGCTTTGACTATCTACGCGACAACATGGCGGCCAAAAAAGAACACATTGTTCAGCGCGAAGCATACTTCGCTATTGTTGATGAGGTTGACAGCATTTTGATTGATGAAGCCAGAACGCCGTTAATCATCTCGGCGCCGGATGAGGAATCGACCGATAAATATTATCGCTTTGCCGAAATCGCCAAGACTCTGACGGCGGAAGAGGATTACAATATCGACGAAAAATTAAAGGCGGCGACTTTGACGGAGGCCGGCATTGCCAAGATTGAGAAAGCGTTGGGCGTGGATAATATTTATGAAAGTGGTGATATCCAAACAGCGCATCACATCGAGCAGGCTCTCAAAGCCCAGACCTTGATGCACCGTGACCAGAACTATGTGATCAAGGATGGACAGGTTATTATTGTTGACGAATTCACCGGTCGTTTGATGGCTGGTCGTCGTTATTCTGAAGGACTTCATCAAGCGATTGAAGCTAAGGAAGGGGTGGAGATAAAGCGCGAAACGCGAACGATGGCGACAATTACTTTTCAAAATTATTTCCGCCTTTACGAAAAATTGGGCGGAATGACCGGTACGGCGAAGACGGAGGAGGAAGAATTTTACAAGATTTACGGGCTGGAGGTTTTGGTGGTGCCAACGAATAAACCGATTGTTCGTGATGATAAGAATGATCTTATCTATCAAACGGAAATGGCCAAATATCAAGCCACCGCGCGTGACATCAAAGAGCGGCATGAGAAGGGTCAACCGGTTTTGGTTGGTACGATTTCGGTGGAAAAGTCGGAGCTTCTGTCCGATATCCTCAAGCGCGAGGGCGTGCCACATGAAGTTTTGAATGCGAAGCATCATGAACGCGAGGCGGAGATCGTGGCAGGAGCTGGTCAGAAAGATGCGGTGACGATCGCCACCAACATGGCTGGTCGTGGTACCGACATCAAGCTGGGTGAAGGCGTGCGTGAAGTCGGTGGTCTGCATGTTATCGGCACGGAGCGACATGAATCTCGTCGCATCGATAATCAGCTTCGCGGCCGTTGCGGTCGTCAAGGCGATCCCGGTAGCTCGCAATTTTATGTCTCGATGGGTGATGACCTGATGCGTATTTTTGGCTCGGAAAGAATGGCGAGCATTATGAAAAATCTGAATATTCCGGAGGATCAGCCGTTGGAACATAAAATGATCTCGCGCGGCTTGGAACAGGCGCAGAAGAAGGTCGAGGGACACAATTTCGATATTCGCAAACACGTGGTTGAGTATGATGATGTCTTAAACCGTCAACGTGAAAAGATTTACGGCATTCGACGCAATATTTTAAACCAAGGTGATGTTTCTGATGAAATCACGAGAGCGCTTGACGAGGAAGTGTTGGCGATTGTCGGTGCGCATGCTGTAGGCAATCCGGAGGGTTGGAGCAGGGGAGAGATTTTCGAGCACTTCAAGGGCGTTGTTGAGGCTGATGATGAGTTCAAGAAAGAAATCGAAGAGGCCGATACACCGGATCGTCTGACTGATATTTTGAAAGAAAAGATCTCGCAAGAGAGAGCCCAGAGATTGGAGCAGTATGGCGAGGAGCGCATCCGTCAAGCAGAGAGAATCGTGCTTTTGCGAGCGATTGATGTTCTTTGGATGGATCACTTGGACGCGATGCATCGTTTACGTGAAAGCATCGGTCTGCAGGGCTACGCCCAAAAAAATCCTTTAATCGAGTACAAACAGCAGGGGCATATGATGTTTGAGAAATTGCAACGGACCATCTCCTCTGATGTGGCGCATATGATTTTCAAGATTGAGCCACCGGAAGTCGCGTCCAGTACCGAGAAAAAAGAAGCTACCCTCTCTGGACCAAAAGAGCCGGATGGTGATTTTGACGAAACGGATGATGTGGTGAAAGAGAAAGTTGAGATTGAGACTACAGAAGCTCCAACTGAAGAGGAGGCTGAATCAGAGCCGAAACCTGAACCTGTGCCAGAAGCGGAAACCCAAGCTTTGGTTGTTGACGAAGTCGATGAAAGACTAGCGCCGATTGAGCCAAAACCAGCCCCAATACCAAAAGGCGAACCCGCCAAAAGCTCTGCGGACAATCAGGCAGGCAGAGAAGTGTTCTCAAACATCGGTCAAGAAAAAGTCGGCCGCAACGATCCATGCCCGTGCGGGAGCGGGAAGAAGTATAAGAAGTGTCATGGGAGATAACAATTCGATATATCGATATATCAATATTTCGACATTTCGATAATGGCTTCGGTCAAAAAATTTGAAGACTTGATTTGTTGGCAAAGAGCTAGAGAGTTAGCTAATTTTATTTTTAATATTACTGATAAATCCCAGTTCAAAGATTACGATTTAAAACGTCAAATTCGCCGTGCTTCCATCTCACCAATGTCTAATATCGCCGAGGGCTTTGATCGAGCTACGAAAAATGAATTTATAGATGCTCTGTATATTGCCAAAGGCGAAGTGGGTGAGGTTCGCAGCCAGCTTTTTATTTCTTTCGACCGAAAATATATTGATAGCTCAACTTTGCAAAAGGGCCTTGGTCTTACCGATGAATGTTCGAGACTGGTTCAAAGCTTTGCCGATAAGGTCAAAGGCGGCGCGCAAAGAGGCCTACAATTTAAACACGTCCGTCCCAAAGACCCAATGGCAGATATAATCAAAGAACACGTGCCGGAAGTTTATGAAAGGTTTTATGGGGAGAATTAATTAAATTCTAATCAAAAAATAAACGGCTCAAAAAATGAGCCATTTATTTTTTTAATATTTTTTTTAATTCATTTCACTATTCGTCCATAATCATCTTCATGGCGAGTGATGTCATTTTCATCAAATTTACCTTCAGAGACTTCAACAAAGATTAAGTTTGTGATTGAATCACTGTTTGCGGCTCTGTGTTTGGCGCCAACCGGGATTTCGATAACGCTGCCTTGCTTAACCGGATATTCAGCATCATCTTTGACCACAACGCCGCTACCTTGAACGAAAAACCACCTCTCATCTCTTTTCTGGTGAGATTGGTAAGAAAGTCTTTGGTTGGGTTTAACAATTATCTTTTTAATAACAACCTCCCCATCGTCGGTGACAAATTCTGATAACACAAAATACTCTCCCCATGGTCGCGTCTCATGTTGTTTGGTATTTTGAGCCATTTATTTTTATCGTCATTCTGGCGTAGTCCAGAATCTCATCTTTGATTCATAGATTCTGGAGTCGTCCGTTGGTTGACGGACTCCCCAGAATGACGGGAACGGTATTTTATATTTTATTGAAATCTTTCGGCGACCACCGCACCCTTTTGACAAAAGATGCGGGGTGACAAGAAGAATTCTATTTGAAGCGTTCCGTCACTTTGGTCCAGTCGATAATCTGCATAAAAGCGTCAATGTAGCTGGCGCGGTCCATCTGGTAATCAATCATGAAAGCGTGTTCAAAAACATCAAGGTTGAGGAGCGGGGTGGCGCCGGCGAGGTGGCCTGCGTCATGCTCGCCCACCCAAGTGTTGAAAATACGATTTTCACGCTTGTCAAAGTAAGTGATGGCCCAGCCGATGCCGCGCATTTTGGCGGTGGCCTTGAAGCCCTCGGTCCAATTCTCAAAAGAGCCGAAGTCTTCGACAATTTTCTTGTAAAGCGGGGAATCTTCGGCCAATGGCGCGAAGTTTTTTGTCATCGCTTCAAAATGGTATTCGTGCAGACGCATGCCGTTAAATTCCCAGCCGAACCGTCTTTTCAGCTCGGCATACTCCGGACTACCTTTATCCAGAGTTTTTAGTTTTTCAGCGACTTTATTGGTATTAGCGACATAACCCGCGTAAAGCTTGAAATGATTCTGCAGGGATTCGTCGCTAAAGCCGGTCAGTCCGCCAAGTAAGTGGTCGAAATTTTTAGCTTGATATTCCATCAAAACCTCTTTAGTTATTTGATAGATGTCTGTTTATTCTATCATATTGGTAATGTAGCTTTCAGAGCTACTTAGTCCTTGCCAAATTTAAAAGCCGGGTGTACAGTGTTAGTGCATTTTTGACAAATTGGAGGGAGGAATCATGCCAGAAATTGAGCCCATCATCGTATTTGCTCTGGCTCTTGTTCTTGTTTTGTTTCTGTATTTCTGCCCTTCCAATCGCGCTTTCCAAATCAGGAAGGTGCGCACCAAGGACGGTGTAAGATACAGAATTTTCGATCCAAGGACAGGTAAGCCCGCTATCAATCCCAGTGATGGGAAACCCTACGACACCTATAAGGGTAGCGAGGGCTACAGATCTCGTAGGGTAGCAGAGCGGGTGTTGGCAGAAGTTGGAAAAAGGGGTCGTTGAGACTCCTTTTTATTTTAAACTAGCTTTGGCATTGACATTGTGTTGACAAAGTGATAGAGTGGGAGTAATTTAAAATCGAACTAAAGGGGCGAAAATAAAAATAACCGCAAAGGGGGCCGGTTATTTTTTGCGCTTTGAAATCTCGATGTTTGTGACCATGAAGTAAATTTTGTTGGAAGTGAACGTGCTTCACGGCTACGATTGGTAGTAGTTTTGTGGCCAGAACTCTGGTGATGTAGCGGTTTTTGTCTCGGCTGGGCCTCCTTCGGGTTGTGCTTAGTCATCTCCAGGGACGAATTCCTAACTTATCACCGGAGTTCTGTTCATAAATTTAAGATGACGGGGAACATAATGCTACAATTATTTAAGAAGGCGGTAAGTTTTGGTCTGGCGACTTTGGCTGTTTTTGGTTCTTTGTTTGTGAATATCCCGATCGCAAGTTCGGCTGATGTTCATCTTTTTGACCATATTACTATCACGCCTGCGTACTCAAATATTGATTTGGGGGAAACTGTACAGCTGACTGCCGTAGCTTATGATGATGCGAACGGTATTTTAGATGCCGACTTTGATTGGCAGGTGGTCGGTGGTCCGGGCTCGATTAATGCGAGCGGTATCTACACCGGTTCCGGGCTCGGGGTGGCCACTATTCATGCTTCAACGGTCATCAATGATATTTATCGTGTGGCTGACGCCGTCGTGAAAGTTTCTGGCGTGACGATTGCTGATGAGCGGGTTTTAAGCTGGGTGGAAATTATTCCCGGCACTATCAACACTCAGCCTAACGGCCAAGTTCAGCTGCAAGCCAGAGCTCACGATCAGTACAATGATAGCTTACCGGGTTTGGCCGTGACTTGGTCAATCGTCAATGGTGGCGGCTCGATTAATGCTAACGGTCTTTTTACAGCCGGAAATTCTGTCGGCACTTTTGTGAATACGGTCCGCGCCAGCGTAACTTACAAAGGTGTGACTCATAGCGGCTATGCGACTGTGGTCGTGAGTAACCCGACGACGACTCGTGTCTTGACTCGTGTTGAGATCGAGCCAAGCGCTACGACGGTCCAAAGAAACGCCTCGATTGATTTTAACGCTGTCGCTTATGACCAATACAACGTGCCAATCATCGGCGTACCCCTGACTTGGAGCGTGATTTATGGCGGGGGCTCTATCGGCTCGACCGGCTTATTCACAGCGGGAAGTGTCAATGGCGTTTTTAGCAATACAGTTAAAGCCGCGGTGTCTTACAACGGCGTGACTTTGAATGATTACGCCACAGTGACTGTAGCCGACACGGTGGTCAACCCCAATCCTTTCCTTTCCTCGTCTCTGGGCGTAACGGTGAATTACGCTGCCAAGACCACGGCCAACGAAGGCGACACTTTGCGCTACATTCTCACGCTCAAAAATATCGGTCAAACGACGGCTTACAACGTCCGCGCCAGTTTGCCGATTTCCAACTTTGTTTACTTCCAAAGCGTTACCAGCACAGCTGGCATGGCGGGCATTTCTGGCAATAATGCCGTCTGGTCGGGCTTCTCCTTGTTGCCGAACGAAGAGCGGCAACTGACTTTGACTGTGAGCGTCAAAAATAATCTGGCTAAAGGCACGCATTATTTGAATCAAAAAGCCGACATTTCTTTCGATCGTCTTACAACCGGCGACCACCAGAGTTTCTCTATTCCGGCGGCAACTATCACCGTCGGCGCTAGCGGTGCGGTGACGACCGGTGGCGGTTCTACCACTTTGCCGGAGACGGGTCCCTGGGCCTTTGTTTTGACCGCTGTGCTGGCTCTCGGCGCGACAATCCTGACCAGAAAATACTTGGCTACCCGCTCGGCCGTATGGGTCGAGAATTATTGGCTCTAAATTGATTTTTGTTTTGCCAACGAGCGCCCAGAACTCTGGGCGCTCGTTTGCTATAATAGGTTAGTTATGGAAGAAGCACGAAAACATCTCGAAGAGATTAAGGCGCGCCTTTTGAAGTTAGAGGAGAAGCTGAAGATTGCGGAGCTCAAAAAAGAGGAAGGGGCCTTGGCGGAGAAGATGGCCAGCCCCAACTTTTGGAAAGATGAAATGAAGACCAAGGGACGCGTGGCTCTGTTTGAAAATGACAAGAGGGTCCTGAAAAAATGGGAAGAGGCGGAGATGCTGATGTTGGAGCTGGATGATCATCTGGGGAAAGAAAGTCGAGATGACTTGACCAAGGGCTTGGTTGTGGCCGAGGCAAAGTTGAAAGAGCTGGAGTTGGCCTCTCTCTTTGATGAAAAGCTGGACCCGAAGGACGCTATTTTGACTCTGCACAGCGGTACCGGAGGCGCGGATGCGGCCGATTGGACGGAGATGCTTCTTAAAATGTATCTTGGCTTCGCCAAGGAGATGGGGTTTAGGGCAGAGCTTCTGCACTCAACGGCGGCCGAGGAGGCGGGTCTTAAAAATGCGACCGTGAGCATCGGTGGACCGTACGCTTACGGTTATTTGAAAGCGGAGAAGGGGATTCACCGTTTGGTGCGCAAATCACCCTTTAACGCCAAAGGCCTGCGACAGACCTCTTTTGCGCTGGTGGAAGTTTTGCCGAGCCTGTATGAATCAGAGCTAGACATCAAGCTGAATGATAAAGATTTAAAAATAGATACCTTTCGCGCTTCCGGACACGGCGGACAAAGCGTCAACACCACCGATTCGGCGGTGCGCATCACCCACTTGCCGAGCGGTATCGTGGTCAGCAACCAAAATGAACGTTCACAAAAACAGAACAAAGAAATGGCTCTGAAGGTTTTAAAAATTAAATTAAAGGCCCTGCAGGAAGAGGAGGCCAAGGAAACGGAGGATAAATTGCGCGCTAAGACAAGCGCCCAGGACTGGGGTCAGCAGATTCGTTCGTATGTTCTCCATCCATACAAGATGGTCAAAGACCATCGCACCGATTATGAAACCAGCCAAGTGATCCAAGTTTTGAATGGACACATTGTGCCGTTTATTGAGGCTTATTTGTTGCAGACAAAAAGATAGTTTGAGTATTCGGGTATAATGAAAGTGAGGGATGATTAAATTCAAAAATGTTTCGAAAAGATACGGTGAGATTGTGGCTCTGGATAGAGCCAGTTTTGAAATCCAGCCAGAGGAGTTTGTGACGATTGTGGGCGAGTCCGGCGCCGGCAAGTCTACCATCGTTCGCTTACTCACTACGGAGGAAAAGCCGACCTCCGGTGTGGTCACGATTAACAATCGCAATATCCATGAATTAAAAAGGCGACATCTGCCGTATTTTCGTCGGCAGATTGGTGTGGTTTATCAAGACTTCAAACTTTTGGAGAGTAAGACCGTTTTTGAAAATGTCGCTTTCGCCATGGAGACTTCCGAGAAAAGCGATGAAGAGATTGAACGGGAAGTGCCAAAAATCTTGGAGCTGGTGGACATTGCCGACAAAGCGAACAACTTTCCCAGGGAGCTTTCCGGCGGAGAAAAGCAAAGGGTGGCGATTGCGCGTGCTTTGGTTTTCAAGCCACGCCTGCTGATCGCTGACGAACCAACCGGAAATTTAGATGATCGCAATTCGCAAGAAATCATCAACCTGCTTTTAAAAATTAACCGATTGGGGACGACCGTTATTTTGGTAACGCACGAGCGGAGCATCGTGGACCGGATTCGACGCCGTGTCATCAAGATGGTCAAACCGGGGCGAATCGTCAAAGATAGTCGGAAGGGCAAATATACCTAAAACAATGTCAGTTTATAAAAGGATTATTCGTGGTAGTTTACAAAGCTTCCGCCGCAACGGTTGGCTGACCTTTGTTTCCATCTTTGCGATGACGCAAGCGCTTTTTATCGGCGGGCTTTTTGTGGTGCTTGGTACTTTTGTCAACCAAACGATTGAGACCGTCAATGCCAAGATTGATTTGGCTCTCTATCTGGAGCCGGCGGCCACGCAGGAAGAGATTGCGGGTTTGCAAAATGAATTGGAAAACGAAGACAGCGTCATTTCGGTTGAGTATATCTCGAAGGACGACGCGCTGGAGAGATATCTGTCACAAAATAAAAATAGCGAGCGTCTGCGTCAGATTATTTCGGCCGAGGACAATCCCTTGCCGGCCAGCTTTGAAGTCAAAATGGATGACCCGGCCCACATCGACGCATTGGTGTCAAGCTTGGAGAACGGCGCTTATCGGGGGATTATCGCCAAAACTAGCTTCACTGACAACGAAGAAGTGATTAAGCGACTGATCGCCATTAGTCGTTTTGTTAGTCGTTTTAGTTTGATTTTGGTCGTTCTCTTTTTGCTGGTCTCGGTATTGATCATTTACAATACGATCCGTGTGGCAATCTTTGCCCGAAAATCGGAAATTGAGATTATGAAATTAGTGGGCGCCACCGATTGGTATGTGCGTACGCCCTTTGTGATTGAGGGTCTTATTTATGGATTTTTTGGCGCTCTCATCGCTTTCGGGCTTCTACTCACCGGCTATTTGATTTTGGTGCCGACGACCAGCTCATATCTGGGCTTGGATGTGACGGGTCGCCTGCATCAGCTTTTCAACCCTTCCTTTGCTTTCAAACTTTTCTTTGGCGAAATCGTCATCGGGCTTTTGGTGGGTATGGCCAGCAGCTTTCTGGCCGCTAAAAAATATTTGGATATATGATACTCCATTGGTTCAAAAATTTTGGTCTTTTGCTGAGCATTTTTTTGGTGCTGGGTTCAAGCTTTGGTGTTCTCTTTGGGGCCGAAGAAGATGCGGTTGAAAAGCGCTTGGAATTGCGCGAAATCCAACAACAGATTGATGAAATCGAGGAGATTTTGAAACAGAAGCGGAGTGAGGCCATAACACTCCAAAACCAGATTAAGATTATTGAAGTGCAGATTGATGGAGCGCGACTCCAGATTCAAAAAGCCGAACACGAGATAGATATCACCGAAAGTGAAATTGTTGAGATTCAAAGAGAGATTGAAGCAACCCAAGAGCGGATTGATGATGGTAAGATTAGTCTCGGCGAGGCGATGCGGGCCTCGTATGAGCTACGCCGCATTAGCTTGGTCGAGGTTTTGGTGGCGGCGGGCAGTTTGTCGGAATTTTTCACACGTTTAGAATATGTCAGCATCATCGAGAGCGGGGTGGAATCGGCTCTCACCAAACTTCTGGAGCTACAAACAGTTTTGGAGGAAGACTTAGAAGAGCTGAACATCAAAAGCGAAGGGCTCGCGGCTTTGGTTTTGACCAAAGAGCTAGAACAGCAAAGTCTGAACACTCAGGTCAGCGCCAAGGACAACATTTTGAATGCGGTCAAAGGTGAAGAGACGAAGTATCAGGCTGAGCTGGAAGCGGCGCGGGAGGAACAGAGGCGAGTCTCGCGGGAGATTGCTAGTCTTATCTCTGGTGGCAAGATCCCGCCACCGCGTAATCCTGGTGATTATGGTATGTCTTGGCCGGTCTCGCCGAACAGGGGTATCTCGGCTGGCTTTCGTGACCCCAGTTATGCCACCACTTTCGGCATTGAACACAACGCCATTGACATCCCGACCCCGCAAGGGACGCCAATCAAAGCGCCGGGGGATGGGGCCATCATCAAAACGCGCGATGCCGGGCTGGGCTACAGCTACATCGTGATGGCGATGGATAGCGGCTTGGTTACGGTTTACGGTCACGTCTCCGGCTTTGCTTTGTCGGTAGATAGCTACGTGGTGGAGGGGCAGGCGATTGGTTATACTGGTGGAACGCCGGGTACGGCTGGCGCGGGATACTTAACCACCGGTCCGCACCTTCATTTTGAAACTTGGCGTGACGGTTCGCCAGTCAATCCGTTACAGTATTTACCGTGAATTTCTAGATCCTAAGGTGACGAAAGGGCAGAGCTTCGGTAGAATAGATGATATATGAAGAGCAGACAGATTGCTTTAGTTATTATCGGGCTGGTTTTGATTTTGGGAGCGTACTCCAGTGGCTATGCGCGAGCGGTTGTCGACCAAAATAAAGCGGCCGATTTGAGTACGGTTTTTCCCAGTGAACTTCGAGACGCAGCGCCAAGGAATTTGGACGTCGGTTTGCTTTGGCGCGTTTTGGATATTATTGATGGAAAATACATCCACACCGTCAATTGGCAAAACGTGCTTTATGGAGCGGTGCGCGGGGCGGTTGATGGACTGGGTGATTTCTATACCGTTTTTAGCACGCCGGCAGAGCAAGCCGCTTTTGATGATGAGCTCGATGGCATTTTTGACGGAGTGGGAATCAAGATTGGCTTAAACGAGGTCGGGGATTTGGAAGTCATCACACCGCTTAAAGATTCGCCGGCGTATGTAGCGGGAGTTCGACCGGGAGACAAAATTGTGCAAATTGATGGACTGGACACCGGCCTTTTGAAGATTGAAGAAGCGGTGGCACTCATTCGTGGGCCAATCGGGAGCAGGGTGGCTTTGACCTTGGAACGAAAAGGAGATGCGTTGCCGATTGAAGTGGAGTTAACGCGCCAACAGCTCAAGGTGAACAGTGTCGAGCTAGTTTTTGATGATAACTTGGCGGTGGTCTCCATCTCTCGTTTTAGTAGCAATACGGAAAAGGAATTCTTGGCGGCCGAGAGAGAGATATTGAAAAAAAATCCTCGCGGGCTGATTATTGATTTACGCAACAATCCGGGGGGGCTCTTTGACGCCAGTGTCATTATCGCCAACGAGCTGATTGCTTCCGGCTCCATCGTCGAGGAGCGTTTTAAGGACGGACATAGTGAGGTTTTCTCGGCCGATGGCACCGGCCAGCTGGTAGAACTGCCGTTGGTTATTTTGGTCAACGGTGGCTCCGCCTCTGCTTCAGAAATTGTGGCGGGCGCAGTTTCGGGCAACAACCGAGGGTTGCTCATCGGCGAGCAAACCTTTGGTAAGGGTTTGGTTCAGGAATTAGAGCCTCTGGTGGGTGGGTCAAGTCTTCGCATCAGTGTCGCGAAATGGTATACTCCTTCTGGGATATCTATTGAAGGAAATGGTTTGAGAGCCGATATCCGTGTTATTGATGATCCGAAGACGACCATTGACGAAGTTTTGGAGAGAGCCAAGCAGGCGTTAATGAAAAATTAATCCCAATGGGACCCCTTTGGGGGAATGACAAATGTCGAATAAGTTATTATTGTTCGTCATTCCGGCTTGCGCCAGCCCTGTCGTAGCTTGGGAGAGCGAAGTCGGGTCCGGAATCTTACAATAAAAATACTAATTTCTAGTCTCTAATCTCTAGCTTCTAATTTTTATGAAAGTTATTTTAACTCAAGATGTCATGGGTTTTGGCAGGGCCGGAGAAACGAAAGAGGCCAAGTCCGGTTACGCGCGTAATTTTTTGATTCCGAACGGACTCGCGACTTTTTATGCGCCAGCTTTAGCCAAAGAGGCCCAAGCCCGACAGAAAAAGATTGAATCAGGCACGGCGCAAATGCGCGAAGCGCAGTTGGCGATGGCTGGACGTGTTGATGGAAAGGTAATCACAGTTCACGCCAAGACTTCAGAGAAAGGCAAGCTTTTCGGCTCGGTTTCCGCTACGCAAATCATCAAAAATCTGGCCGAAGAATATGACGTGGTGATAACGGCCAAACAGGTTAAAATGCCAGCCATGAAAGAGATTGGGGAGTATGAGGTCGACCTTGAGCTGGCGGAAGATATCAGAGCTAAAATTAAAGTAAAAGTTATCTAAAATGGAAGAGAGGGCGGAAGATTTGATGGAGAAAATTGTGGGTTTGGCCAAGAGGCGCGGCTTTGTTTTTCCGGGTTCGGATATTTATGGTGGGCTGGCCAATTCCTGGGATTACGGTCCGTATGGTGTGGCGCTCAAAAAT
>Ga0210057_1002002_pt1 | contig 29966 bp, 41 predicted proteins | sample CryGeyCG2114_010_2_FD_183968 | JGI IMG/M metagenome (GOLD analysis project Ga0210057, IMG submission 183968) | Groundwater microbial communities from aquifer - Crystal Geyser CG10_big_fil_rev_8/21/14_0.10 (SPAdes) (version 2) | ecosystem: Environmental > Aquatic > Deep subsurface > Groundwater ...
AAAAAAGACAATCCAACAAAAAACGGAAGAGAATATGCAACAGCTTGTGTTATTTACCAAAGATGAAAGTAAATAACGATAATCTAGTAGTTTTTGAGGTTAGATTAATAGTTGTTATTTACTAATATGGTTTAAATATAATTTTGTATATACAATAAAATAACAGACGATGGCACTGCGCAAAAATTTTCCAAAAGACAAATTTCAATGTCCGATCAGATTGTGAAAAATGATATTACAAGTCTGACTATTGTTATCTCTACGTTTAATCGTGCAAATAGCCTAGATAACTGCCTAAATTCTTTATCCAAACAAACTGATCCTGATTTTAAAATACTAATAATCGACGGGGATTCAGATGATAATACGCCAAGAGTTATAGCCAAATACAGTAAAAAATTATCTATTCAGGTCATTGTGGATGGAGCTACCCATTTAGCATATATTCGCGACCTTGGTTGGCGAAAGGCCAATACTAGTCTTGTTGGCTGGATAGATGACGATGTAGTGGTAAGTGATAACTGGGTTAAGTCAGCTAAGGGTGCATTTAAGGTCGATCCTTTAGGGTCTTTCAAGGATCGACCTTTTTTGGTGGCTGGGGTATCTGGTCCAACGATTATTCCACATAAATTACTTAATAATAGAGATGTTTTTTATTTCCACAATACTAAATCTGTAATTGGAAGATTATTAGCAGGTATATATTTTCATCTATTTATGCAAGGAGAGCGCTATGGTATAGGAAAAATTTATCCTTCTGGTGTCTGGTCGCCTGGGTCTAATTTTTCTTTATCTAGAAAGATACAATCACCAATTAATGTAGACTATTTAGAAGCATGTAATTTTATTGTCCGAAGATCTGTATTAAATGTCGTAGATGGGTTTGATTTAGGCTTTACTCAAACTAGCGAATGGTGTGAAGTAGACTTGGCTTTTCGGATACGAAAATTAGGATATAAGCTAGTCTTTGATCCTAAGGTTGCTGTTGAACACCATATTAGCATGGGTGGTGTTTATACGAGACGCAACAAAGTTACACATAGGCTAATGAACTTTCTTCGTTTTTACTTATTTTCTTATTATCCTAAATCTATCAAAGGCTGGTGGCTTTTCTTACTTTTTTTGCTATTTCAAGTTTCTTACTTGTCTATACTTATAGTGAGCAATGTTGTAAAAAAATTCAGCGAAAGTTTTCCAGCTTCGAGTAGATTCTCCACCTAAGCGTGCAAGTGTTTTCATTGGTACTTCGTGTATTGTGAGACCAAGTAAATTTGCTTTTATGGCAAATTCAGCGTCAATAAATGAGTCCTTAGATTGTAAGTTTAATTTGGAGATTAGTTTTCGTTGAAAAATACGAGGACTACCATTTATATCTAAAACTGGAATGTTAAATATAAAAGCCATAGTTAAGGAAAAAATTTTAGATACGAAAGTTCGCATGTGTGTTTCTCTAGTTATTCGTTTAATTTTAACTATATCCCAATGCCCAGTTGTTGTTTGTTCCCACAGAGTATGTAAGACGGAAAGATCTACTTGTCCGTCCGAGGGCATATAACAGACATAATATCCTCTAATTATTGACAAGCCAGCAATAATAGCGCTTCCATAGCCCAGAGGTGCTTGTATAATTTTGATGTGATAGTGCATCTTGTGTAACTTAGCTATTTCATTTAGCGTATTATCGCGTGAGCCATTTTCTATTAAGATTATCTCGTATTCAATTTGGAGTTTATCTATAGTTTTAATAATATGTTTAACTACAGGAACAATTATTGACTCCTGATTGTGAACTGGAAGTATTATAGATAGTTTCATTTGTTAAAGTGCTTATCTAGAATTTGAGTTGCCATTTGTTTTCCGGTTAATCCCAAAAGCTTTTTTAGATATTTGTGAGTACCAATCTGGTGAATAAATTTGTCTGGTAATCCAAATTTTAGCAATCTTGTCTTGCTGTTGTTCTTCATAAGACAGTCAGCAATAGATGTACCCAGTCCTCCTTTCTTACGATGTTCTTCAACAGTTACTATTAAAGGATACTTTTTAGCTGTTGCTATGATTAATCTTTTATCTAAGGGCTTAATGGTAGGTAGACTAATGATTTGTGTGCTTACTCTCTTTTGTTGTAATAAATGCGCTGCTTGAATTACTTCGATAGTAATGTCACCTGTTGTAAATATTGCTAGGTCTTTACCTTGTTTAATGATGCTACCTTTGCCAAACTGGAGCCGTGGTGGTTTTATATAAATGCTTGAAGCTTTTGTTTTACCTAGCCTAAGATAAACAGGTTTACCGATTGTGGCTGAAACGTGTGTTGCCCATTTGACCTCATGTCTATCAGCGGGGTTTAGAATATTCATATTTGGCATCGCTTGCATTAGGCATATATCTTCTAGTGCATGATGAGTTGTTGTGGCATATGAATATGCTAATCCACCACCACTACCTACGATGGTGACAGGGAGATTATGAAGAGCGATGTTGTTTCTAATAAATTCAAATGGTCGCATGCTGGAAAATGAGGCAATAGAGTAAGCGAAAACTCTCTTGCCCGATAGAGCGAGACCAGCGGCTACCCCTATCATATTTTGCTCAGCAACACCCACATTTATGAATCGATCTGGAAATTTATCACGAAATTTTTCTAATACAGTAAACCCCAAATCGCTTGTTAGCAAAAAAATATTCTTGTCCTTTTTTGCTTCCTTAATTAGTGTATTAACAAATGTAGCACGCATTTTTATATTTGTAGTTTATTGTTTAGCTCTTTTATTGCTTGAGAATGCTGTTTTTTTGTTAGTGGTAAGTAGTGCCATTTGATGGAGTTTTCCATAAATGAAACCCCCTTACCACCAACTGTATTAGCAATTATTACACTGGGTTTATTTATCGAATACGGGATCGTGCTTAGTGAGTGATGTAGTTGTTGGAGGTTATTTCCGTTAACTTTATGTATTGCCCAGCCAAATGCCTGCCATTTTTGTGCAAGCGGAGCAAGGTTTAGGACATCGTTGGTATAGCCAAATGCTTGGAGTGAATTATTATCAACTATTACCGTTAAGTTGCTAAGATTATGATGTGCAGCAAACATAATTGCTTCCCAAGTGCTTCCTTCATTTAACTCAGCGTCTGATATAAGAACAAACACGCGGGATTTATTTTTTAATCCTAAAGCTAGGCCACAACCAACAGACAGTCCGTGCCCTAGGCTCCCCGTAGACAGCTCGATTCCTATCTTGGGGTTATATTCAGGATGCATTCCTAGTTCTGCTCCGCTTTGACAGTAATTGAGCAATTGTTTTTCTGAAATATAGCCTATGCTGTGTAAGACTGAATAAAGACCTAGAACGGCGTGTCCCTTGCTAAGTATAAAACGATCTCTTGTTTGATCAAGTGGATTCTTGGTATTAAGTTGCATGATTTCATGATATAGAACTATAAGGATATCTACGATGCAGAGAGCGGAAGAAATATGTCCAACTTTAGAGTGGTAAGAAATATTGACAATATCTTTGCGTATTTGTATTGCTGCTTGTTCAAGTTGATATTTTCTTGATTTATTAAGCTTGAGCATTTTGTTTTGATATAAACCACTGCATTGTTTTGGTCAGACCAGTTCTTAGTGTAGTTTTTGTTTTCAGTCCAAGGATTTTTTTACTGCGAAAGTTGTCTGCTTTCCAGTGCATATTATCCCATTCTCTAGGTGTAAATGAGCTCTTTTTTACTGACACTTCTCTTCTGGATATTTCAAAAAGCATTTTTACAACTTCATTGCATGTATATTCTTTACCTGTGCCAACATTAAACACCTTTTCTGTTGCTAAATTTGGGTTAGAGGCTGCTAAAACATATGCATCGACAACATCATCAATGTATATATAATCGTGGCGAATTTTATCGGTGGTTATTTTGATAGGTTTACTGTCTAAAAGTGAACTAATTATTGTAGGTATGAAACGGTTTTTGTTTTCGTAGGGTCCATAGACCGAGAAGGGTCGTAAGGTTATAATTGGTAGATTATATCTTTTTGAAAAGACGGTGGCAATATTAGTTGTTGCAAGTTTGGAAGCTGCGTATATAGTTTCTGGTTCGCAATAATCATTCTCATTCATTTTTTTATCTTTCTTGCCGTACTCTGCTGAACTACCAGTATTAATAAAACATTTAAGCTTTAAATCTTTTGTAGCTAGCATTAGGTTTACGGTTCCATTAATATTTGTTGAGATTATTTTTTGTATGTCTTGTTGCTTTGAATATGCACCGTGAGCTGCCAGGTGGTATATAATTTTAGGTTGTATATTGTGCAATAGTTTTTGCAGAGGTTCTACTTTGGTTAGAGATGTGTTGTGAATGGTTAATTTTCTTTTTATATCCTTAAGCCGCCAAAGATTTGATTTTTTAGGCTGTAAGATATGAACCGTTTCTTTGTTTAGCAACAGACGTCGCACTAGGTTTGCTCCAATAAAACCCGCTCCTCCAGTAACTAATACTTTCATAAGTGCTAAAATTATATACTATGCAAGCCACACAGTGTGCTATATGCCAAAGGAAGACCACATTCTCTGTTTTATATGAGAAAAACTTCAGCTTGGGTGATATTGAGAAGACTACTTTTTCAGCCAGAAGATTGCCTGACAAAATACGTAATCGTATTGTGCGATGCAATAAATGCGGATTGGTTCGCTCAAATCCAATACTTAGCGAAGATATTATTGCCTCACTATATAGTGAGAGTCGGGTTAATTATGAAGATCTTGTTGGTTATTTGCGTAAAACATATGGTTTCTATCTTCAGTTAGCCTTAAAAAAGTGCATAAGAACAGAGCGGTTTTTGGACATCGGTTGTGGAAATGGATTTATGCTTGAAGAAGCGCAAATGCAAGGATGTAAGGAAGTATTTGGAGTTGAACCTGGAAAAGAAGCTGCAAACCAAGCCTCGGATAAAGTAAGAAAAAGAATTAAGACATCTCTATTTAAGCGAGGCTTATTTCCTGAGGACTATTTTGATTGTATATCTTGTTTTCATACATTGGATCATGTAGTTGACCCTGAAGATTTTCTGCGAACTGTTTTTAGTATTTTAAAACCAGGTGGAGTGTGTCTATTTATTGTGCATAATGTCGACTCACTACAAGCTAAAATATTGAAATCTAGTAGTCCTATATTCGATATAGAGCATATTTTTTTGTTTAATAAATTAACTCTGAACCAGATTTATAAACAGACCGGCTTTAAATTAGTTCAGATTTTTGATGTCAAAAATACTTACCCATTATCATATTGGTTAAAAATGTCTCCAGTACCGCTAAAATCAAAGCTCCTTTTTTTATTAGCTAAATTTCGTTTAGTAGATTTTCCTTTAACTTTGTTTGCGGGGAATATTGGAGTAGTTGCACAAAAAGTTCCGTACTAATTAAGTTGAATAATAACCATATCAGTATAGTAATTATTGCCTTTTATAATCTCTGCTGAGTATGAAGCTTCTCTTAAATATTTAATTACTAAGCTGCTAGTTGTGGCTTCTGAAACTAGTAGTTGATAGTCAGTGGCATATGTTACTATGTAATCAGCTTTGTCTAGACCAAACTGTAGCTGGTCAATATTATATTCATAATAGTTGTTATATAGTAACTTTAGATCTGGTCGCTCCTTGGCAAGGTAGAAATATGGATCAGGCATTATTTTGTTCAAAATAACTTTTGAATTATTTGGTATTTTTTCAGATATATTTTTTGAATAATCAAAATATGAGTATTGATTGTAGTATTGAATCAGACGAGATTGCTCAATTAGATTGACAATAACAAGAGCTCCAATTAACAGTAATACAGCTTTTGGAAAATATTGCTTGACGGAGAGAAAAGCTAGAAGTGCTGGTATAGGTATTAGTGTAAGATACCAACCAATGCTGCCATAGAATACTATGCTGTAAGTGGCAATAAATAAAATCAGCAATAATTTCTGTGTTTTAGTTCCTATCCAGGTTAGTAAGAACATCACTATGCTTGTTAGATAAATAATAAATAGTGCTTTTATATACATATCCCCGCGAAGGATGGAATTAAGTGAGTAGAAAGTCGGGTGTAATCTTGTTGCAATTAGTTCTGAAGACTTTCCGATCTGAGAGGAGAATAAACCAATGTACAATAGCCAAATAAACCCGCTTACAGCTATGGTTAATATTGTAGCTAATATCTTGTAGTTAAAAATAATCTTACGTTGTGGTTTGTGAAATAGAGAATATAGGCTAATTGTTATTGGAACTATTAAGCCAAGATAGAGGTGATTAAATATTCCAAGCGTGATTAGTAGGCCAATAATTAGATAGTCTTTTATTTTAGAAAACAGAGATAATTTAAGATAATAGCTTAGAGTTAGATAACTAATAAGCATGGTTGCCATTTCTGGGCGACCAAAACGGGAACCGCGTAGAAAATTGTAATCGATCGCAAGTAAAGCAATGATTATAAGCCCACTGGTTTTGTCCTTAAATAATTTACTTGCTAGATAATATATAACCAGAAGCGTTAAACAGCCTAAAGCAACAGACGTTAATCTAGTTGTGGTAATGCTGAAACCAAATATTTTATATACCCCTGCTAATATCCAGAAATAAACAGGGCCGTGTAGAGTAAAATCCAGATTATCTACCTGTGGTAGGTGATTATTAAAAGGTTTTGTGCTAAATAACTGAGGGTGAACTAATTTATATGCGGCATTTGCAAACTCCACTTCGTCGGGAAAAACAGTTGGATCTTTAGTCAGCAATATAAGTGAAAAGAATAGATATATTAGTAGGGCTAATCCAAGCAAGAATTTGCTATTTTGCATGTCCATATCTTACACTATGACTGATGAAAATTGCTGTTTTATCATATACAACCGGGCTGTATAACCGCGGTGTGGAAACGGCAACTTGTGAGTTAGTTAGTCGCTGGAGAAAAAAGCATAAAGTAAAGCTAATTGAGCACAAGAGTTCTAAGGGGATAAGTTTGGTTAGAGAACTTTTGGAATTTAGGCCAGAGGTTGTTATGCCATTGAATAGAGGTTGGCAGGCGGTCTGGGTAAGGCTATTTTGTTGGTTGTTTGGCTCAAAAATGGTGGTATCTGGACAGGCAGGATACAAGGATCGTTGGAGCTTGTTTACCAGGCCGGATCTATTTATAGCAATAACTAAACGTGCGGCTAGGTGGTCAAAGCAGTATGGGGTTGGCGTAAAAATAGCATATGTTCCAAATGGGGTAGATTTAAATAAATTTAAATCAACAGGGAAAAAAATTAAGCTTGGTTTATCTAAACCAGTTATTTTATGCGTGGCGAGCGGCGATAGATATAAGAGAGTTGAAGAGACGATTTTGGCAGTTTCAACGATTAAGCAAGGAAGCTTGTTGTTAGTAGGCGGAAGTAAACAGCAAGAACAACTAGGTAAGAGGTTATTAGGTAGTAGATTTCAAAGAAGAAAATTTAAACACAAAGAAATGCCGATGGTTTATCGATCTGCGGATATATTTACGCTTGCCTCCGAAGATAGCGAAGCATTTGGAATAGTCTACCTTGAAGCATTAGCTAGTGGACTCCCAGTGGTTGCACCCGATGACTCATTAAGAAGAGAGATTTTGGGTAAATATGGAACTTATATTAAAGATGTAACAAATAAGAAAGATTATGGAAGGAAAATACGAAAAGCTCTATTACAGAAAAAGACGCGGCCAAATGTATGGCTTAGTCAGTTTAATTGGGATAAGGTAGCGGCTGAATATCTTAAGCTATTTAACAAGCTTATTGTCTAGTATTAGGCTAGATTTATACATAATTCCAAGGCTTGCAAACATAAATAAGTTAGTTCCCATGAGGATATATACAATATCTGTAATGCTTGAATGGTAAATGATTATCAGTGCAATCTGCATGATTGTTGTTAAAGCTAGAGGAAAAACAAATTGCCTTTGACCAAGTGCTAAAAAGTGATTAGTCAGTCCCCTAGCAAATGCATAGAAAACAAAGGCAATAGCTAAGGGTAAAAGATAAGGAGTAATCGGTAGATAACTTGCACTAAATAGGGTTTTAACAACAAACTGTGGGATTAGAGTGAATATTACTAGGATGAATATAGTTGCCAGAAAAATCATTGCCAGTGCTAAATTGGTAATTGAACGAGCCCTCTGTTGCTTGCTGGAGCCTGCTATGAGCGGAAACATAGCAATTAGAATTGGGGATACTAAGTAAAAGATAGATTTACCCAAGGCAGAAAGTGCTGCATAGTGTCCGGCGGTCGTAGGATTAAAATAGTGTTTAGTCAAAAGTATATCTGCATTTATGCTTATAGCTAGAAGAATAATTGTAGCTAAAGAAGTTTTTGAATAGGTAATTATTTCGGTTTTCAGTTGAGACATGTGAAGTCTATTGCTTTTGCTAGTTTTATTGGGTGCACTAATTTTTTCTAGCTTTACTTTAATCTGGTGTGCTATGTAGATATAGCCAATATATGATCCTAAGATTGATCCAACTATAACTCCTGATGTAGAGAGACCAGCGCCAATTAGGATAAGGGCAAAAATTAATTTAAATATAGTACTAAGTATGCTAAAAACAGAAATCTTGTAAAATTCATGAAGGCCATATAGTGTACCAGATGCAGTAGCAGACACAAGCGCAAGTGGGAATGATAAACCAATTAAATAGAAAAGTTTAGTATCACTTATGACAAGAAATTTGGAAATGATAGGAGTAAGTAGATAAAAAATAACTGTTAGTAATATTCCCATGGTAAAACAGAGTTTGGAAAGTTTGTTTACCAAACGGTCAATAGGATAGGAGTTGCTATTTCTATATTTTGCGACAAACTTTGTTAAGACATTAGAGATGATCTCGATAGGTATACTTACAATTACGGTTAAACTAATGACAGCTATCATATCGCCGAATCTTTCTGGGTCTAATAATTTGGCCATGATTATCATGAAGAGAAAATTAAATATACCGGAGATAGTACTGCCTGCAAAGATGATTCCACTATATTTTATTAATTTTGTTAACATAGGCGTATAGGTAAACTATGAAACATATGAAAAAGTATAATATTGGAGTTGTAATTAATTATTGTACTAACGATTATAAGTTTATTCGGCACAATGTAAAGGCAGTTGCCAAGTTTGCTGACGAAGTAGTTGTATCAACCTCTGATCATTTTTTTGATGGCACCCATGAGAATATGAAACTTCTAGATAAATCTATCAGAGAAAATCCAGAAGCTAGGTTTGTGAAGTTTAAGTTTGATCCAGCTAAAAAGGTGCAGCCATATTGGCTATGGAGATTGCGGAGAATATTAAAGTTACCACTACAATCTGGTTCTCAGTACTGGATTTGTTATCAGAGACTTTTTGGCTACCAAAGCCTGAAAAAAAAGCATGACTATATTTTATTTCTTGATGTGGATGAAATAGTCGATGTTAAGAAGTTTATACCTTGGTTAGATAAAGGACTATATAAAAAACTTAATGCAGTAAAGCTTGCTAACTATTGGTATTTTAGAGAGCCAACTTACCGCGCTACTACAATTGAGGATACATCACTGATGGTGAAAAAAGAAGTACTTAAGGAGGATATGTTTTTTGATTATTCAGAACGGCAAGGAATGTATGAAAAAATTAGTAGCCCAAAGGAGAGAAGAATATTTGGATTGGACGGTAAGCCAATGGTACATCATTATTGTTGGTCACGGACAAAGTCAGAGATGATAAAAAAAGTTACTACTTGGGGGCATAATAGAGATAGTAATTGGGTAGAGCGGATTGAGAAAGAATTTTCTCATTCCCCGGGCAAATGGGATTTTGTCCAGGGTTATGAGTTAAAAAGGGTTAAGCCTTTTATTAGGTTTTAACCTTGCAATATAGTCGAATTATTTCGTCGTTGTATCCTAGGATAGATAGAATTTTTAAAGGTAGAAAAAGAAATAGACCAACAATAGTTTTAACTCTACTTTGTCGTAGTGATGTAGTAATTATGGTAGTGGGAAACTCATATAGTGTTAATCCCTTACCTATAATACTAAATCCAGTGTTTTCTATTAGATTGAAAATAGCTTGCTTTGTAAAAAAGTGCCGGTGTGTTTTGTCGTGATAGGCAAAATAATCTTTACCTAGTAGTTTTTCTGTGTAGTTACCTACGAGAGGTACTTCCAGTACTAATGTACCTTCGCGATTAAGAAGACTTTTAACCTTTTGTAATATTAATTCAGGTTTATTAGTATGCTCTAGCACATGGTACATGGTGACTATGTCGTATTTGTGTTTTATGTTTAACCCTTCAATTGTTGAGTTTATGAAGTGGGATTTATTATTTGTTGTTTTATCTACTCCCATTGCATTAACTCCTTGATTACGGCAAGTTTGAACAAAATTGCCATTTCCTGATCCTAGATCTAGCAATGTATATTTTTGCTTTTTTATGTAAGATCTTAATTCATTAAATCGTAGTTGATTAACTGAAGGAATGTAATTGATGATGTATAGCAATACCCATACCGGGAGCATGAAAGGGATAAGGTATATAGGGTGGTGTTTAATTGCAGTTAAAAAACGGTTTCTCAGATAGTAATACTTGCGTGTGTATAGAGGGACATTATTAGTGAATGTTAAGGAGTTTTTATGATATACAAGCGCAGATGGCTCACTTTTACATGAGTAGCCAAATTTTTTTGCTCGAAGACATAGATCCACATCTTCATAATAGTATCGATAGCGTTTAGAAAATCCACTTAGCTTTTTAAATAGACTTTTGGGAATTATAAATGCGGTACCATTTACATAATCCAGTTTGGTTTTTTTATTATATTGACCATAGTCTCCTTGGCCTCTTCCTATAGCATGTGCGATGCCTATATTGTCGTAGTGTCCGCCTATGTTGTCTATAATATTTGGCTCGTTGTAAAAAAGTATTTTAGGTTGAACCAGTGTTTTATTTTTATCAATCGAATTAACTAGATTTTTTATACACTCTTTATCTATTACAGTATCGCTGTTTAAAAAAAACAATAAGTTTCCAGTTGCTTTGTCAGCTGCATAGTTGTTGCCACCAGTAAAATATAGCTGCTTGTTGGAGCGATAAAGTTTTACTTTTGAGTTGCTGCCATATTTTTTCTTCAGGTAAATGTAACTATTATCTGTTGAAGCGTTATCTAGTATAACTATTTCAAAATTACTAAAGCTAGATTTAAGAACCGAGTTAATGCAGCTAGCTATAAACTTTTTCCCATTGTGGTTTAGGATTATTACAGAGACTCTCATTTCTTAGCAATTATACACACAGCTGCGCCTGTGTCATTTGTAGTTTCAGCTTTCCTATATGAGTTATATATGGCTTTTTTAAAGTAACCCTTATAGATGCGAAAGAACAATAAGAAATCCCAGAATTCTGCTTCTTGTTTACTTATGTAGTAATAACCTTTGTCTACTGTGAGTTTGTGTTTTGCTAAGATACTTTGCCACTCAGCTATTGAGTGGGTATTGTAGTGGGAGTATTTTTTGTCACGAAGTTTGCCATATAGTTTTGAAATGTATACTAGGCCAAGTTTAGAAAAGATACTGTATTTATAGAAATTATGGCTGGGTGTGGTAAAGATAAATTTACCATTTGGTTTAAGAACTCGGTAAACTTCACTAAAAACCTTATCAATCTGTTTAATATGTTCAAGTACGCAGTTGGAGAACACTAGGTTAATACTCCTATCTGGAAGAGACATTTTTCTTGCATCACCTACTATAACTTTTTTATACACACCGCTTTTTGTTGCAAGCTTGGCATAGTGCTCGTGGTTGTCTAAGCCAACGTCTAGTTTACGATTAAATACCACACTTGCTGTTAGTCCCTCTCCGCAGCCTAGGTCTAGTATTTTTCTTTGTGGATTTACTAAGCCTGTAATGTTTTGTCTGAGTAATTTAAGCTCTATGCTGCGAAAAAGAATTGTTGATGGAGCTTTAAACTGTTGAACTTTAGTAAATAGTTTATCCATGATTAATATGGTTTGTTGAGTATATAGGCGATACCTTTACCAAAATACCATTTTAATGGGCGATTGTCTCTTATATGTTTTATCCAGGAGTTGTCTGAATAAGATCTTTTAGTTAATAGTTTTGGTAACCTCATAATTAGTGATAGATACGCTTGTATAATTGCTTTTGCTTTAGGAATATCTAGTTTAACTAGAAACGTAAGAAATAAAACTATCCAGGCTAGATTGGCTGATATGAACATAATAATTCCAGTTGATCCGTTTCCGTTTTTTATTATCGTTGCTAGTTGATTGCGGCAACCAAGAAAAGTTATTTTAATATCCCATTGTCTTGAAACGGGCTTAGCTTGTGTTCTATAAGCATGCAAAACGGTGTCAAAAGGGAGATATGTGTAGCGTGAGCCAGATTTCCAGATACGCCAAGAAAGGTCTGGTTCTTCCCAGTACATAAAATAGCTGGTATCAAATCCCCCCAGTTTATTAAACAGATTACGTCGCACAAGCATTGCTGCTCCTTTTCCGCTAAAGATATCTACTGCTTTATCAAATTGGCCAGTGTCGGAGGCTTCTTGGGCGCGCTCAGCTAAAAATCCGAAAGGAGTTAGTTTGTCTCCGGCTGAATCAAAGTTATCAGTTCCGAGGCGTATGAGCTTTAGCTGTCCTCCGCCAATATTTTTATGTTGCTCCATATACTTAATGGTTTCAGTTAAAAAATCTTTAGTCATTACTTTTGTGTCGTAGTCTAAAAATAGTAAATATTTTCCACAAGCTTTATTAGCTGCCTTGTTACGTGCAAAGCAAGGACCTAGCTCGGTGCCGTCTTCAATAATTACTTCGTGGGGTAGTTTGGTATTTAGTTTAATAGAATGTAGGCAAGTCTTAAGAAATTTATCATTGTTAAAGTTAGCGATAATTATAGAAATCTTAGGTAAAGTTTTATTCATTAATTAGAGGTTGGTTGTTGAATTTGCTGGATTGCTTGTAATCTTTGAGGATTGTTATTGACTAGTTTTTCTGCTTGAGCTAAAGAAGTAGCTGCGGCAGCAGAGTTGGTATATCTATAGGATAGATAGAGAAGTAGATATTCATTAAATGGATCTGGATTTATCTCAGCTGCCTTGGTAAAAAATTCGATGGCTGTTTCGTATTTTTTTTGTGCTAATGCTATTTGGCCTATAGATCTGTACGACTGGTAAAGATTAGGGTTGTATTTGGTGGCCTCCAAAAAAAGCTCTGCTGCTTTAGTAGATTCTCCTATCTGCATGTATACATTTGCCAAGTTGTGCGTTGCATCTGCATAGCCTGGCCTAAGCTTTCTTGCGTTTTCGAATGCAGAAATTGAGTTTTTGATATCTCCATGACGACCATAGTAGTCACCCATATTGTTCCAGGCCAGAGGACTGTTTGGTGAAACTTTAACGGTGGCGGGCCAGAGTGTATCTTGGGTACGCCATTGAAGATTACGTCTAATAGTTAAAATTGCTAAAACCGGAGTGATTACTATAAATAGCCACTGATAGAAACTTTCTTTATTGAGCTTGAATTTTTCAACTACAACATATATTGCTGCAGATAGACTTAAGAAGAAGCCAATTGATCCTAAATGAACATATCTTTCGGCTACTACCCAGGCGATATTGATGGGTAGCAATGTAAGTCCTAGAGAAAATATTAAAAATAGTAGGCCAAAAGGTATTAGCTTAAGTAATAAAGAATCTTTTTTAAAGCCAATATATCCAGTAATAATTATTACCAGTATAGTAATTAGCGTTACAGCAATAGCCAAGTAATATTCTGATTGAGAGAAAGAAGTAAATTCGTGGTACAAAGTTAAACCAATCGGGATTAAAAGGAGCTTGATATAAGAATAAATGGCTATGGGTATTTGAAGAACTGGGTTAAATGTGGTTGGATTACCACCGTAACTGGGATTAACATATTCTATCCGGCTTGAAACGTCAGACAGGCGAAGGAGGATGTATATGCAAGAAATAGTAATAGCGGGGATTATTTTTATGAACAAGGTTTTTGTTATTGGTCGTATAAAAAAAACAACTATTGCCAGCAATATTCCAGGAAGAATAACAGCTTTTTCCGATGAGGATAGAGAAAAAACAAATAAAATATTTGCTATTAAAAGATATTTGTAGCTTTGCTTTTCTTCTTCAAAAGCCAGTAGATGGTATGCAAGCGAAACGACCGCAAGGAATGTATATAGAACATAAGACAAACCGGAGATCCAGGCAATGCTTTCTGTCTCTATGGGATGAATTGCAAATAATAAGGTGGTAAGGCGAGTTATCCAAAGAGAGCTAGTTAATTTCAGAATAAAGACATATACTGCAATTATTCCTAATAAATGAAAAATGGTGCTTGAAAGATGAAACCAGAACGGTTTTACACCAAAAGTATTATAGATAAATGAGTTGTAGATATTATTGATATTTAAAGTTTTAAGCTGAAGTGTAAAATTGCCCATATGTTCATTGAGTTGAATTCCCATAATGTCATCAGATAAAAATTCTCCTCCCCAGCTAAAAATGTAGACTATGGTGGTTAGTACCAAGAGGAAGCACAGAAACTGAGGGTCAAGGTTGAATATCTTTTTAAGACACTTCATGTTCCAAATTGATTAGTTATTAGTAATATTCCGATTAATACTAAGAATAGCATGAATTTTTACTTCGAGAAGCGGGTTCTCGATGTTAGAGATTTTAGTATATCGATATTCTGTTTGTTTGGTCCCTCTCTGTTTTCTCCGGGGGTTTCGATAATAAAAGGGATGTTTTGTAATTCAGGGTGGTTAATGATCATGGTAAATCCCTTGGTTGTTATATTGCCTTCTCCTATATTAGCGTGCTTGTCTCTACCACCACCTAGTTTGGTATTAGTATCATTTAAGTGTATAACTTTTAACTTTTCTACTTCGATTGTTCGAATAATCGAAGTAACAATGGTGGGATGATTAAGATTATATCCGACAGAGTATAAATGAGCCGTGTCTAAGCAATATCCAAGATTAGGATGGTTTACTGCATTAGCAATTGTATTAAGATCTTCAAGATTGCTGCCAATTTTATTTCTCTCACCAGCTGCATTTTCCAATAGTAGTGGAGTCTGATAGTTATTTAGTATTTCTTTAATACCATCTATAACTAGTTTTACTCCTTCTTCATGAGTTTGGTCCTTATGGCTACCAATATGGAAGATAACTCCAGTTGCTTTAATTTTATCTCCAAATTCCAGTTCATTCTTTAGCATATTTATGGAATTGGTTCTAGTTTGTGGATTTATACTAGCAAGATTAGTAAGATAAGTAGCATGGATAAAGATAGGCCGAAGACCTTCTTTATCTACCCGTTTGTTAAATTCAGATATATCTTTTTGTGTGTGCCTTGGAGCATACCAGTTACGAGGAGGAGAAGAGAAAATCTGCATACAGTTCCCTCCAATATCAAGAGTTCTATTAACTGCATTTAGCATTCCTCCAGCAACTGATACATGTCCTCCCAGTTTCATAAGTTTATTATATGCTATAGCTTAAGGAAGGATGGATGGGTTATTTCGTGCCTCTGTTATTGAACCCTGATATAATTAATTGTGTTTGATTTTAAAGTGATTCTTGGTGTGGTTGCCGTACTTCTAACTTTTTCTGCATACGTTCCATATATTAAGGATATTCTAAAGGGAAAGACAAGGCCTCATCTTTTTAGCTGGTTTTTATGGGGGTTTGTTACTTTGATTGTTTTTGCTCTCCAAGTAAAAGGAAATGCAGGTGTCGGATCACTTGTTACTCTTTCGGCTGCAATAATGTGTGTGGTGGTATTTATTTTGGGCTTGTTTAAGCAAAGTACTAAATATATTACGAAAATGGATATTGTTTTTTTTGACTTTATCACTATGTTCGCAATATATTTGGTTGGTTGCAAAACAACCGATTACCTCGGTGATCTTAGCAATGGTGACAGACCTGCTTGGTTTTGCTCCAACAATAAGAAAATCTTGGAGTAATCCGTATACCGAAACTTTGTCATTTTATGTTATTAACTCAATACGATTTATATTAGCTACAATTTCACTTCAAAATTATTCGATGGTAACCGCTTTGTATCCAATTAGTTGGTTTATGGCAAATGGGTTATTTGCAATAATGCTACAAGTTCGTCGCAGGCATATCGGGTCTTAACTTCTTGAGGTTTATTTCGAGAAGCGGGTTCTCTAAGTTGCTGGGTATATTGTTTTTGCAATCGGTGTGCTTTTCTCATATATGTATGGAGCTTACACTGGGTTTGACGTGAACCTGAACGAATGGTAAAATTAGCGGTACGTTATGGGGCTATTCGACTCATAAAGTAAGTTAATAACCTCGGCAATAAGAAGGTCAGCGACCTTACCGAGGTCGCTTTTTTTGTGATTATGATTACAGGATTAATTGGCAGGAAGATAGATCAGACCCAGTTCTTTACTGAACAGGGTAAGCGTTTGGTGGTAACTCGTATTAATACGGGGCCATGTTATGTCGTGCAGCTTAAGACTGAGGACAAAGACGGTTATAGTGCTATTCAACTTGGATTTGAAGTATACCGTAAAAATAAGGATCCAAAATCTAAGACTGGAAAAGCAAAAAAAGCGGGGTTAACAGAAACACCCCGTTTTTTAATGGAAGTAAAAGGAGAGGATGCTGAGCTTAAATTAGGAGATAAAGTGGCAGTTGATCAGGTATTTGAGGTAGGAGATAAAGTTAAGATAACCGGTACCACTAAAGGTAAGGGGTTTGCCGGAGTAGTTAAGCGCTGGGGATTTAAAGGTGATTCACATACGCATGGAACAAAGCATACAGAGCGTGCCCCTGGTTCAATTGGTCAATCAGCAACTCCTTCTCGTGTATTGAAAGGAAAAAAAATGGCAGGACGTTTGGGGGGAACACAGATGACAGTTGGGCGGTTGAAAGTCGTAGAGATTGATGCGGAACATAACGTATTAACAGTAGCAGGAGTGGTTCCTGGTCCTAAAAAAGGATTATTAAAAATAGTTAAATGAAAGTAGATGTAATTATTGCTAAAGGAGCTAAAAAAGAGGCTAAAGTTGATCTTCCTAAGGAGATTTTTGGGCAAGAGGTAAATGAAAACCTGTTGCGCCAGGCGGTTAGGGTATACACCTTTAACCAGAGACAAGGGAACGTAAAAGTAAAGACCAGATCAGAGGTTGCTGGTTCTGGACGTAAAATATGGCGTCAGAAAGGTACGGGGCGAGCAAGACATGGACATCGTTACTCAAATATTTTCGTGGGTGGAGGCGTAACACATGGACCAATGCCCCGAGATTGGTCTCGACAGTTACCCAAAAAGATGAAGAGAAAAGCTTTGCTTTGTGCTCTTTCGGCTCAGTTTGCTGCAAAATCTGTGTTTGTTGTTGATGGGCTTAGCAATATTGAACCCAAAACAAAGGAATATGCAGCTGTTTTGTCTAAAAAGCTTGGAGTTAACTTAGATAAAGAGAAGGTGCTAATTGTTAATAACAAAATTGAAGAAAACTTAAGGCTGGGAGTGAGAAATTTACCAAATATTAAGACAGCTGTAGTGGCAAAGCTGAATGCTTATCAGGTGTTGTACTACAGCAAGATATTCTTTACCAAAGAAGCTTTAGCAGAGCTTATAAAGTTAGCCAAATAATTATGAGATTAAGAGATATTATAAAGAAACCGATTCTTACAGAAAAGACCTTAAAGGATGCGTCTAGTCTTAATGTGTATACCTTTCAGGTTGACACGCAGGCTAGTAAAACGCAGATTAAATCTGCTGTTGAAGAGCAGTTTGGAGTAAGCGTTTTAAGTATTAAGACTATTACAACGCAAGGCAAAACAAAGAGGAAGGGATCGATGCGCAGAAACACAGTTCAGTCGGGTCCAAAGAAAAAAGCGCTGTTGAAATTGAAAGAGGGAGATAAAATTGAGCTATTTGAAATTGGAGGATAAATTATATGGAAATTACAAAAAATAAGCCAGAAAAAAGACTAACAAGATCTCTTCAGTATCGTGCTGGTAGGGATAATAAGGGCCAAGTTGCTGTTCGTCACCGAGGAGGAAGACATAAGCGCTTATATCGCGTATTGGACTTTAAACGCGACAAATACGGAATAACTGGTAAAATAGCAGCGATTGAGTATGACCCAGCGCGTGCAGCGAGGATTGCATTGGTGTATTACCAAGATGGAGATAAACGGTATATCTTGGCTCCAGTTGGGTTAAGAGTAGGAATGTCAGTAGCGTCTGGTCCTGATGTAGAAGTTAGCATTGGGAACGCAATGCCATTGAGGAAAATACCGGTCGGGAAAGAGGTTCATAACGTTGAGCTAACTCCTAAAGGAGGAGCTAAATTAGTAAGAGGAGCAGGAGGCGTAGCTTTAGTTTCGGCACACGACAAGAAATATGCTAAGCTCAAGCTTCCCTCAGGGGAGATTAGGCTAGTACACGAAGACTGCTATGCAACCATTGGGCAAGTGTCCAGACCAGAGCATAAGAATGAGCAGATAGGTAAAGCAGGCCGTAAACGCTGGTTGGGATTTCGCCCAAGCGTTCGAGGAACCGCTCAACACCCTGGGTCTCATCCTCATGGCGGAGGAGAAGGACGCTCGGGAATTGGAATGCCATCGCCAAAGAGTCCTTGGGGTAAAAAGACTCTGGGTAAGAAGACACGAAACCCAAATAAACATAGTCGTAAATTTATTGTAAAAGATCGGAGGAAAAAATAATGTCTAGAAGTAGTAAAAAAGGTCCATACATTGACGCTAAGTTGCTGAAGAAAGTACAAGCAGAAGCTGGTGGTCCAGGCGCTGTAATTAAAACTTGGGCTAGAAACTGCCAGATTCCACCTGAGTTTGTGGGTAAGAAGTTTGGAGTGCACAACGGGCACAAATTTATTGAGGTATATATCTCAGAAGACATGGTTGGTCATCGATTAGGAGAGTTTTCTCCAACAAGAACATTTAGAGGACATGGAAAAGTTACAAAGAGAACCCTAGACAAGACTTAATATGGACTATAAGGCAAACATTAAATATTTAAAGGTAGGTCCTCGTAAGATGCGAGAAGTTGCTAATGTTGTACGAGGAAAAATGGTAGATGAGGCATTATCTGATCTGGATTATCTAAAAAAGCGTGCTGCTAAATACTTGGCAAAGTCATTGCGAAGTGCAATTGCAGGTGCAAAGAACGACCACTCAGCTAAAGAAAAATTACTGAAAGTTAAGTTTCTAGAGGTTAATGAAGGACCAGATTTTAAACGTTGGCGTCCAGTTAGCCGTGGAATGTCACACCCATATGCAAAAAAGACGAGTCATGTACGCATTGTCTTAACAGAGGTTAAATCGTCAAAACTTACGGAAGTAAAACCAGCTCCAAAGAAAGAAGTAAAACCAGCTAATCCAGTTGAAAAGAAAGTTGCTAAATCAGTCCAAAAAGGTGCTACTAAGCCAGTCAAAAAAGCTAAAAATATAAATATTGGTAAAGTTGCGTCGAGCGAAGCAAAGTTAAGCTCAGCTATTAAATCGACAAAAGGGAGGTCTTCCCGAGGATAATTATGGGAAGAAAAGTACATCCAAAGGCGTTTCGAATGGGACAAATGTTTACTTGGTCGTCTCGTTGGTACGCAGACAAAAAGAGATATAAGAATCTTGTGATTCAAGATGTTAAGTTACGCTCTGCTTTAATGGAAAAGCTTTCCAATGCAGGAGCAGCGGAAATTGTAATAGAGCGATCGATTAGCACAGTTAAGGTTGTGGTATATGTTGCTCGTCCAGGTGTAGCAATAGGTAGGGGCGGACAGAATTTAGAAATAACCAAGAAATATATAATGGGTTTCTTCAAGGATACTGCAAAAGATGTAAAAGTAGAGATTCAGGTTGAACCAGTGCCTACTCCAAGTTTGAATGCGTATTTAGTAGGAAAGAATATCGCAGAGCAGATTGAGAGGCGTATACCTCATAGAAGAGCTGTGTATCGTGCGATTGAACAGGTGATGGGAGCTGGGGCAAAAGGAGTGCAGATTATGTTATCTGGAAGAATCAGGGGTGCAGAAATTGCGCGAGTGGAGAAATATAAGGAAGGAAGCATTCCGCTTTCTACTATTCGCGAAGAAGTAGATTTTGCAGTAGTTCCGGCTTTGACGAAATCTGGTTATGTAGGAATTAAGGTATGGATTTGTAAAAAGACAGTTAACTAATATGGTATTACAACCTAAAAGACTTAAACATAGAAAACAGTTTCGCGGAAAAATGCGAGGTAATGCCACGCGTGGAACAGAAGTTAGTTTTGGTGAGTACGGACTACAGGCCTTGGATCGTGCATGGGTAACTAGTCGCCAGATAGAGGCTGCTCGTGTGGCAATGACAAGATATACAAAAAGGGGAGGGAGAGTCTGGATTCGTATTTTTCCGGATAAACCAATCTCGAGTAAACCTTCCGAGGCTTCTATGGGAAGTGGTAAAGGAGAAGTAGTTGGTTATGCGGCTGTGGTAAAACCAGGACGCATGATGTATGAACTTGGTGGAGTGCCTGCGGAAGATGCATTACAAGCACTGCGTCGTGCTGCAGCAAAGCTGCCAATAAAGACGAGAATTGTTAAACGGGGAGAGGAAATATAATATGAAATCTAAGCAGTTAAAAGATAGTAGGTCAAAGAAAGTAAGCGATCTAGATAAGCAAGTTGCGGGTTTGCAAAAAGAGCTTCTTGATCTAAAATTGCAGCTTAGTGTTGGTAAGGTGAAAAATGCACGTGAGTCTAAATTAAAAAGACGTGACATTGCACAGATTAAAACTATTATAAGAGAAAAGGAGTTGAATAAAGATGCCTAAAAAACTAACAGGTGAAGTAGTATCGATTAAAGGCACTAAGACTGCTGTGGTTAATGTGGAGCGAAAGTTTCCACACCCACTGTACAAGAAGATTATTAAACGTAACAAGCGTTACACTGTACACAATGAGCTTGATGGCGTAGGTCTTGGAGATCGGGTAGTGATTGAAGAAACAAAGCCAATAAGTAAAACAAAAAGGTTTAGGATTGAAAATAAATTAACCGCGCAAGGAAAAAAATAACATGATTCAGTTACAGACAAAATTAATGGTAGCAGATAACTCGGGAGCTAAGCAATTAATGGTGTTGCAGGTTATGGGTAAGCGTCGCAAAACCGCAAAACTAGGAGATATTGTTACTGCTAGTGTACGGAAAGCTGACCCCTTGGGTGAGGTAAAGAACCATACGGTAGTTAAGGCTGTGATAGTTCGTACGAGAAAAGAGTATGGTCGGGTCGATGGTAGTCATATTCGTTTTGACGATAACGCAGCGGTAGTGCTGGAAAATGTGGTGAATAAGACAATTGTTGGTACGCGTATATTTGGTCCAATAGCGCGTGAACTTAGAGAACAAGGCTTTGATCGTATTGTTAGTTTGGCGAAAGAGGTTTATTAATTATGAAACTAAAAGTTAAAGATACAGTGGTGGTTCTAGTAGGCAAAGATAAAGGCAGAGAAGAGAAAGTTGAAAAACTGCTACCTAAGAAAGGTAAAGTAGTTGTTACTGGAATTAATATGTATAAAAAACATGTTAAAAAGACACAGGAAAATGAGGGTGGAATTATAGATATAACGAAGCCAATTGATGTTTCAAAAATTGCCTTAAAATGTCCCGAATGCGGCAAAAGAACGAGGATTGGCTACACAGTGATAAAAGATAAGAAGCAGCGTATATGTAGAAAATGTAAAAAGATTATTAAATAATGGACTTAGTATTAAAATATAAAAAGGAGATAAAGCCAGAGTTGGCCAAAGAGTTGGGTATATCTAACTTGATGGCTGTCCCTAAATTGGAAAAAATTGTGGTTAATGTTGGGGTGGGTGAAGCTTTAACAAATAAGAAAGCATTAGATATTGTTTCAGAACACCTAGCGTTAATTACTGGACAAAAGCCGCTTGCAACAAAGTCAAGTCGTGCTATATCTGGTTTCAAGCTTAGAGCTGGTAAGGCAATAGGTTTGAAGGTAACACTTAGAAAAAGACGGATGTATGATTTTTATAGGAGACTAACTGATATAGTTCTACCTAGATTACGCGATTTTAGAGGAATTGATCCAAAGGCGTTTGATAAACAAGGTAATATATCTATAGGATTTAGTGAGTATTCAGTGTTCCCAGAAATGGATAGTATAGATACATCAGAATATAGGGGAATGCAGGTTACAATTGTGACTTCGGCAAAAAAAGATGAGCATGCAAGAAAGTTGTTAGAAAAATTAGGATTTCCGTTTACAAAAGAAGAATAAAATGGCGAAACAATCTGACATTCAAAAATTTAAACATAAGCAAAAATATAGTACACGTGATGTAAATCGTTGTGAACTTTGCGGTAGAAGTCGTGCTTATATGCGTAAATTTGGTCTATGCAGATTGTGTTTTAAGGATTTAGCAAGGAAAGGAGAACTACCAGGTGTCAAAAGGGCATCATGGTAAATAAACAAATATGTCACACACAGATCCAATAGCAGATATGTTAATACGCATTAAGAATGCTTATCTTGCTAATCATACATCGTTAATGGTTGGGTATTCGCGTATAAAAGAAGATATAGCAAAAGTGCTGAAAAAAGAAGGATACCTACAGGAGGTAAAGGTTGAGGGTGAGGGTACACAAAAACAGCTTAATATTACGCTTAGATACGTTGAAGGCGTGAGAGCTTTAACAGATTTACGTCGTTTAAGTAAACCTGGTTTACGCAAATATACTTCAAAGTCCGAGCTTCCTACTGTATTATCAGGTCTAGGTCATGTGGTTGTTTCAACACCAAAAGGTTTAATGACTGCAAGAGACGCTAAGAAAGAAAATGTTGGCGGAGAGTTAATTTGTGAGATTTGGTAATTAATCGTGAGTAGAATAGGAAGTCAACCAGTACAGGTGCCAGAAGGAGTAGAGATTAAAATTAATCCTACTGATGTTGTTGTGAAAGGTGTAAAAGGAGAGCTTGTAGTAAAGATTCATAATAGCCTAAAGCTAGAGCAAGCGGATAATGTAATCACGATTTCTCGCAAAGGAGACTTTAAGCAGGCGAAATCTATGCATGGAACCGTTCGTAGTTTATTACAAAATGCAGTAAAAGGAGTAACTGATGGGTTTAGTAAAGAGCTAGAGCTTGTGGGGGTTGGTTATAGGGCAAAGCTTGATGGTAATGATTTAGTGTTGACGATTGGATTTTCTCACCCTGTTGTTATAAAACCAGCAGAGGGGATTGAGTTTGTGGTGAATAAGAACACGCAGTTAGCAGTGAAAGGTTACGACAGACAGCTCGTGGGAGAAACAGCAGCTCGTATACGTAAAGTGCGTCCACCTGAACCATACAAGGGAAAAGGAATCAGGTATAAGGGAGAGGTTGTGCGCAAGAAGCCAGGAAAAGCAGCTAAGATCGCAGATTAGAGATATATCTTATGTGGATTATTAAAAATAACTAATATGAAAAAAATAAAAGGAGACAAAAACAGATTAAGAATGTCGGTATATAGATCAAACAAGCATATTTATGCGCAGGTGATTGATGATGTTAATTCAAAGACCGTTGCATCATTTAACAGCGGGCAACTTAAGGATAAGAAAGGTAAGGGATTGGATACTGCGCTTGTAGTTGGTGAGAAGTTGGCTGCAGCAGCAAAGAAAAAAGGAGTAAAGCAGGTTAAGTTTGATCGTGGAAAATATAAATACCATGGACGACTTAAGCAGTTGGCAGAAGGTGCGCGAAAAGGAGGACTGGATTTTTAATAACAACGGTGGCAGGTAAATAAATATGGTATACATGAAAAATATGAGGGAAAATAGCGAGTTTGAGGAGAAAGTAATACAGATCAAACGTACTTCTAAAAAGACAAGTGGTGGAAACACGATTGCTTTCTCTGCGCTCTGCGTGACGGGAGATCGTAAAGGAAGAGTTGGAGTTGCATTGGGCAAGGCGTCTGATGTTGCATCAGCTATTCGCAAAGGAATGAAAAGGGCAAGAAAGAATATGATAACGGTTCCTATGAAGGGTTCTACAATTCCACATATGGTCGAGATTAAAAAAGGAGCTGCGGTTGTTTTGTTAAAGCCAGCACCAGACGGTACTGGGGTTCGTGCCGGAGGTGCAATTCGTGCGGTTGTTGAAGCAGCAGGAATTCAGAATATTGTTTCAAAAATACTGGGGACTCGTAACAAGATAAGTAATGCAACAGCTGCTATTGAAGGGTTGAAAAAGTTAAAAGAAGTAAAATAATATGTTTAGTTTAGCGCAGTTAAATAAAATTACTAAAAATGGGCTAAAGCGCGTGGGACGAGGAAAACGCGGAGCACGTGGTGCTAAAAGTGGCAGAGGAACGAAAGGATCTTTGAAGCGTGGCAAAATGCCGCTTAATTTTGAAGGGGGCACTTTGCCAATGACCAAACGGTTGCCTATGTTTCGTGGAAAGGGTAAGAATAAACCAGTAAGCGTAAGGCCAATAATTATCGATTTTACTGTACTAAATAGGTTTAAGACAGATGCAGTAGTTACTCCAGAAAGCTTGGTTAAAGAAGGGGCGCTTAGTGCATTTAATTCAGCTGAAATTAGACGCCGCGGTGTTAAGATACTTGCGCGGGGGGAATTAAAAAAGAGTGTTAAGGTGAAAGATGTTGCTATGTCTAGTGCTGCCAAGAAAATAATAGAAAAAAGCCAAATAAAAGCTTAAATGAACTCTATCTTAGATCCGATCGTTAAGTCATTTCAGGCACCTGATCTACGGAGAAAGATCCTTTTTACATTTGGTATCTTCTTAGTATTTAGATTATTTGTATTTATTCCAGTTCCGGGTGTTCAGCGCGAAGCTTTAAGTAGCTTTTTTCAGCAAAACCAGCTTTTAAGCTTACTAGATATCTTTTCTGGAGGAACTTTGGCTAATTTTTCAATTATGGCATTAGGTTTAAATCCATATATTAATGCATCAATTATCTTGCAACTTGCAACAGTAGTTTTTCCTAAGCTGGAAGAACTGAGTAAAGAAGGAGAATTTGGTCGTCAAAAAATTAATCAATATACGCGGTTTTTAACAATTCCGATTGCGGTAGCTCAATCCATCGGTATTTATGTGCTTTTGCGCAATCAAAATATTTTTAATGAGCTTTCCATTGTAAGTTTAGTTGCGGTTGTTGCAACATTGGTTGCTGGTTCACTTCTTTTAATGTGGTTGGGTGAGCTTATTTCAGAATATGGTATTGGCAATGGCATCTCTCTCTTGATCTTTGCTGGAATAGTCGGGAGGCTACCAGTGAGTCTTTTACAAACAGCTTCAGTGATTAATCAAGAAACTATTTTTCAGACCCTTGTTTTTGTGGTTATGGCAATTGGTGTTATTGCAGCCATTGTGTTTGTAAATGAGGGGACCAGACAAATTCGGATTCAATATGCCCGTAGAGTGCAAGGTAGAAAGATGTATGGAGGCAATTCTACCTATCTACCCTTGCGGGTAAATCAGGCAGGAGTAATTCCTATTATATTTGCTGTTTCTCTTATATTATTGCCGGGTTTTTTGAGTAACTTTTTAGCACAAGCATCAAATCCAACACTTGCGTCAATAGGACAGGATATATCTGGTTTGTTTAATCCTGAGGGTGTTTTTTATAATATATTCTATTTTCTTTTGGTGGTTGCATTTACATATTTCTATACAGCTGTTACTTTTAATCCCGAAAAGATATCAACAGAGATTAAAAAATATGGTGGTTTTATCCCAGGAATTCGCCCTGGTAGTCCAACTAAAGATTATCTAAGCTATGTGTTGACACGCATTACATTGGCAGGAGCAACCTTTTTAGGTATAATAGCAATTCTTCCGTCTATTGCTAACGCAGTTACGGGCGTTGGGACACTGGTTATTGGAGGGACGGGTCTTTTGATTGTAGTTTCGGTAGTTTTGGAAACAACTAAGAAATTGGAGTCTCAGTTAGTAATGCGTAATTACGATAAATATATATGAGGATAATATTGATGGGTATACAAGGGTCAGGTAAATCCACTCAAGGAGTGAAGTTAGCCAAGAAATTTGGGTTACAGTATTTGTCTACTGGGCATATATTTCGTGATATGGCGCAATCAAAATCTAAGCTAGGAAGATATCTTAAAGAAACGATGGCAGCTGGTCTTCTAATACCAGATAAAAAAACAATAGAGATAGTGGAAGAATACCTAGCAAGACCAGAATACGATAAAGGCTATATAATGGATGGGTTTCCTCGTACAATTTTTCAAGCTGAGCAGTTTAAACATAAACTTGATCTAGTTATATATCTTGATGTATCAGATAAAGAAGCACTTTGGCGTATATCGTACCGCAATGATGTGCTGCGTGATGATGAGACAGTAATTGCCGTGAGAAAACGCATAGAGTTGTTTCATAAAGTTACTAAGCCAGTTTTAACTTTTTATCGTAGGCGCAGACTGTTAGTAGAAGTAGATGGAGAACAGTCAAAGACCAAGGTTCACGAAGAGATAATGAAGCAAGTTAACAAGATTAAAGTAGATAAGAAGAACACCAAATAGATTTCATGAGCAGAAGAATCATTGCTATTGTTGGTATGCCTGGGGCTGGTAAGACTGAAACTGCAGATTATTTTCGGGACAAGGGATATCCAGTGTTACGTTTTGGCGACCAGACAGACATCGGTTTGAAAGAACTAGGCAAAGAACTAAACCAGGATAATGAGCGTTGGTATCGTGAAAAACTGCGTAAAGAACTTGGAATGGCGGCATATGCGATTAAGATTAAGCCTCGCATTGATGTAGTTGACAGTAAACACGAAACAGTTGTGCTAGATGGACTCTATTCATGGGAGGAATATCAGTACCTTAGTAAAGAGTATCCAACTTTATTAACACTATGCATATATACTAACCCAGTTATTAGATATAAGAGATTGCGTGATCGAAACCATCGAGGACTGGATATTGACGAAGCAAGAAAGAGAGACATATCAGAACTAGAAAACCTTAATAAAGGTGGACCAATTGCGATGGCGGATTACCTGATTGTTAATGGTTCTGATCTAACTGAGCTACACGATAAGCTGGACAAGTTTATTTCTACTTTAAATAATTAGTTTTTCATGAGTAATACAAGAAAAATATCCATTATGAAAGAAGGAGGAGCTTTGCTTGGAAAGATCAGAGAACGTCTGCTGGTGGATGTCAAACCTGGTATTTCAACGCTGGAGCTGGATAGGATGGCAGAAGCATATATTACAAATGCAGGGGGAAAGCCATCTTTTAAGATGGTTGATGGTTATAACTGGACGACCTGTATCTGCGTTAATGATTGTATTGTGCACGGTATTCCAGATAAATATGCCCTACAAAGTGGAGACTGTGTAACGGTAGATATTGGTATGTTCTACGATGGCTACCATACAGATACTGCTTCAACTATTATAGTTGGTCAACCAAATGGAGAGCATTTTTTGGATGTTGGTAAAGATGCATTAAAACAAGCTATAGCTCAGGCTAAAGTTGGCAATCATATTGGTCATATTTCGCTGGCTATGCAGCAGAATATTGAGGGTGCAGGATTTAATGTAGCACGTAACCTTGTTGGTCATGGCGTTGGGAGAGAACTACATATGGATCCGCAAGTTCCATGCTATCTAGATCAGAAGCTAGAAAAGACGCCAAAACTTGAGGATGGATTAACTATTGCTATTGAAGCGATATATATGGAGGGGGGTAAGTCCTTGGTTGTGGATAATGATGGCTGGAGCATGCGTACCAAGGATGGAAAAAGAGCAGGCATGTTTGAGCACACAGTAGCAATTACGACGTCTGGACCGGTTATACTGACAAATGCGTAGACTGCTTCTAATTACAGGACCAACAGCTACTGGCAAAACTATACTGGGGATAAAATTAGCAAAAGAATTTAATGGCGAGATTGTGTCAGCTGATTCTCGTCAGATATATAAAGGTCTTAATATTGGAACAGGAAAAGATCTACCAAAAAATGCCGTGTATTGTGATGGTTATTATCTTGTAGATGGAGTTAAAATTTGGCTATATGACGTAGTTGAACCAAAGACACGATTTTCCGCAGGAGAATATGCTAAATTAGCAAGAAAGACAATTGAAAAAGTTATAAAACAAGGTAGGTTGCCTATAGTTGTTGGGGGGACGGGTTTCTATATTAAAGCTTTGTTAGGTGAGCAAATATTATCATCAGTAGATGCAGACTGGGAACTAAGAAGTAAACTTGAACAGTTATCTATAGAAAAGCTGAGAGACAAGCTTAAAAACTTAGATAGTAAACGTCTAGAACAAATGAACAACTCGGATAAACAAAACCCTCGCAGACTGGTAAGGGCAATAGAGATAGCTACAGCTACTACAGCTAAGGAGTCGGTGGTTAAATCTAGTTCTAGTTATGATGTTCTAAAAATTGGACTGAAAGCAGACCTGGGTAATCTGTATAGGAAAATAGATAAACGGGTGGACAAAAGATATAAAAAAGGCATAGTAGATGAAATAAGGGAATTAATTAAAGATGGATGTAGCTGGGATGATGCCGGGTTTAACAGCTTAGGTTATAAACAATGGAGAGGTTATCTGGAAGGTGAAGAGACAGTTATGGGTGTGTTGCAGAGCTGGAAATATGCTGAGCACGGTTACGCACGTCGCCAGCTTACATATTTTAAGAAAGATAAGGATATTATCTGGTTTGATTCTTCACAACAAAATATACAAGAAGCGGTAGGAGAGAAAGTAAGAAGATGGTATGATGGAGTCGATAATTAAATTAATAACTTCTGATGGATAATAAAGTTCAACAAGTTGAGATTTCGTATCGTACAGTCGTTTATACTGTTTTGATTCTTCTGTTTCTTTGGGTATTATTTGTCGTTCGCGATGTAATATTCTTACTAATAGCGGCTTTTGTGGTGATGGCAGGACTGCATCCATTTGTAGACTATATTGAAAGATTGAAAGTCCCACGACCAATAGCAATTATTTTGGCATATGTAATTCTGTTTGGTGTAGCTGTTTTAATTGGAACGCTAATCGTGCCACCTCTTATTTGGCAGTTTCAGAAATTGATTGAGCAATTACAGGGATATATCTTACCGCTTTTGCCATTTTTAGATTTAAAGTCCAGCAACTTAGCTGATCAGATACCCAAGCTTTCTCAGAATGTATTGAAGATAACGACAGGTGTATTTTCAACCGTAATAGGTTTTTTCACTTTCATAATTATTACCTTTTATATGTTGGTAGAGAGGCGTCATTTTAAGAAATTCCTGGACAATTTTATTGGAGGAAAAGCAGAGCGTAAGATATCTGAGATTGTTGTAGATATTGAACGAAAACTTGGAGCTTGGGTAATAGGACAACTAGCTTTGGCTGTGATAGTCGGAGTAATAACCTACATAGGACTGGTGCTTTTGGGAGTTGAATTTGCACTATCGCTCTCTATTATTGCAGGTATTTTTGAAATAGTTCCTATAATTGGACCAATAATTTCTGCTATTCCGGCGGTGTTAGTAGCTCTTACGATTTCTCCTGTTATGGCCTTATTAGTCGTTGCGTTGTTTTTTGTAGTTCAGCAACTAGAGAATAATATCTTTGTGCCAATGATTATGAGACGTGCTGTTGGCATACCCCCCTTGGTGACAATTCTAGCTTTAACAATAGGTGGAAAATTAGCAGGTGTAGCAGGAGTGATCCTGGCGGTTCCACTTGTGGTTGCTTCTCAGGTCATTTTTCAGAAGCTGGTAATAGAAAACGATAAATAGATTTTTTGAGAAAAAAAGAGGAGGCTTGTAAGCCAGATTCTGTTTTAGATAGCAATTTATCTTGTGCCCGTTTTCTAACCTTGGCCGGATGTCCTTAAAACGGTTAAGTCAACGGTTGCAGCGGGTGGGATTGCCCGTTTCA